>OLOM01002043.1_pt1 | contig 12731 bp, 10 predicted proteins | sample 1672531 | NCBI WGS metagenome assembly OLOM01 (sample SAMEA3136696, study PRJEB25190) | human gut metagenome | reverse complement strand
CTTTATTTTGCGTCACCCACATCAATGGGCGTGGGTGAGGCATTTACCGTTGCGATAGGTATTATGTTTATATTATGGAGTACGTTTTACGACGCGTTCAAAACAAAAGGCTTTTTGAAATTTATAAAAGGTTTGTTTACGTTCGGAATGATTGTACTTGTGATTTATTCGGGGATTATATGCGTTGTCGGAAAAAGTGACAATGCGACATACAGAGAAGATTATATAATCGTGCTTGGTGCGGGACTGAAAGGCGATACACCGTCTTTGGCACTTGAAAGACGACTTGAAAAAGCGGCTGAATATATGAACAAAAACGGAAATGCAATAGCAATAGTCAGCGGCGGACAAGGCAAAGGCGAAACAATTTCAGAGGCACAGGCAATGGAAAACTACCTTTTAAATCACGGAATAAGAGAAGACAGAATTATAAAAGAGGACAACTCCACAAGCACATATGAAAATTTTGAATATTCAAAGTTGATAATGGACGAGGGACAAGCCGTATTTGTCACAAACGAATTTCACGTTTTGCGTTCGGAATTGATGGCAAAAATAAACGGCATAGACGCAACACATATAGGTGCGTCTACACCGATACCGCTTTTGCCTGTATCTTGCGTGCGTGAATTTATTGCACAGATAGCGGCTGTTCGTTATTATTTTTAGCTTTTTCACGTTCTTCGGCTTCAAGCTTTGAATAAATACAACCGCAGTAATTCTGACGATAAAGACCGTATATTTCCGAAAGTTCACAAGAACGCTTATAACCGTTTTTCTTTTTGAAATCGGAGCATAGATATTTAACACTGTAGCTTTCTTCAAGTTCAAGACCGATTTGGTTAAGCACTTGAGCATTTTTATGCGGACTTATCGAAAGCGTGGTAGTGAAGTAATCAAAACCGTCCTTTTGGACGGTTTTTGCTGTTTCTTCAAGGCGAAGTCGGTAACATTTAAAGCAACGCTCGCCACCTTCTTTGAGATTTTCAAGCCCTTTTGCAATCGAATAAAATTTTTCACAGTCATATTTGCCCTCGATAAACTTTACCTTTCTCTTTAAAGGCATTTCGTTTATAAGACGCTTTTGCTCGCTGACACGCTTATAAAATTCTTCTTCGGGTGAAATATTCGGATTGTAATAGAAAATAGTTATATCAAAATATTCCGACAAATATTCAAGTACATAGCTTGAACAAGGCGCACAACAGCTGTGCAGAAGAAGTGACGGAACGGTATTGTTTTTTTGAATTTCGTCAATCGTTTTGTTTAGAATTATTTGATAATTTTCTTTCATTGATTTTCTCCCATATTTTATTGATTAAGAAGTTTGACAAGAACGCGAGCAATATTCCGAACAACGCACCGCAAATAACGTCGGACGGAAAATGTACATACAGATACAGCCTTGTAAAGCATATCAAAGCCGCAAGAATAATTGCCGGTATACCTAATTTTTTGCTGTACAGCAAAATAACCGTTGCGGCGGAAAATGAAGATATTGCGTGACCGGACGGAAACGAAAATCTTCCCGACGGCGCGCTTATCAGCAGATTTTCAACTGTAAGCAACGCTTCTTCGGTGTTATATGGACGTTCACGTGCAATTACATTTTTAAGCCCCATTGTAGAAAGGAATAATCCCAAAAGCAGTGAAACTATTATTATAATACCTGTTTTTCGTGATTTTTTGAAACAAAGCATTATAAGTGCAGTTACAGCCCATACAATGCCGCCGCTGCCTAAAAACGTTATAAGTGGCATAATTGTATCAAGAAACGGATTGCGTATGCTTTGAATTGCGTTTAAAATATTAAAATCAATCTGCGTTATAAAGTCTGTCATAATTACGTCATTCTTTCGATATGTTAATGTTTATTTCGTGTCAATAATAACACATTCACGAAAAAAAGTAAAGTAAGAACATAAAAACCTCATTACTTTAAAGAGAAAGTTGCAAAAGGAAAGAAAGTGTAGTATAATCATATATTATATTAGTTGAAAGGAATAACTGTAATGAGAAAACTTCTTGCGATATGGCTCGGAAAAATTCTTACCATAGTCGGAAAAACAGTAGGTAAAAAATCATCTTCTTCGCCGGGTGCGTATGCACTTAAAATATGTCCCGACCTTGTAAAAGGCTTGGAAAAATGCGTGTCAAAGGGTATAATCGTAACTTGCGGCACAAACGGAAAAACAACGACAAACAATCTTATGGCATCGGCACTTGAGGCAAAGGGATATAAGGTTATTTGCAATAAGCTCGGTGCGAATATGCTTAGCGGTATTGCAACCACCGTTTTACAGGAAATGAGTATATTCGGCAAATTAAAAGCGGACTATGCGTGTCTTGAAATTGACGAGGCGTACACGCCGATAGTGTTTGACTATGTAAAGCCCGACGTTATGGTTATAACGAACCTATTCCGTGACCAGCTTGACAGATACGGCGAAATTGACATTACTTCGGATATTATCAAGCGTGCAATAAAAAAAGTGCCGAATTTAAAACTTGTTTTAAACGGTGACGATCCGCTGTGCGTTCAGTTCGGCAGAGAGGAAAACGTCAAGGCTTATTATTACGGAATATCCGAAAAGGTACTTCCGCAGCTTGACGATACAAAGGAAGGACGTTTCTGTCCTGTATGCGGTGAGGAACAGAAGTACAATTACTATCATTACAGTCAGCTCGGCGATTTTTATTGCCCGTCGTGCGGTTTCAAACGACCTGAAATTGATTTTGAAGTCAAGAATGTATCGCTCGACACACCGATGAAGTTTACGATAAACAATCAGCCTATGGTGATAAATTACAAAGGTTTTTACAATATATATAACCTTATTGCCGTATACGGTGCACTAAATGTTTTGGGAGAAAAAACGGACGATTTCGCAAAACTTTTGACAGGCTACAAACCGCAAATCGGCAGAATGCAGGAATACAAATTCAACAAGCCTGTTATACTAAGCCTTTCAAAAAATCCCGCAGGATTTAACCAAGCCATTGCAACGGTAAATACGGACAAGCGTAAGAAAGACGTTATAATCGCAATCAATGACAAGGCTAATGACGGTCGTGACGTGTCGTGGCTGTGGGACGTGGACTTTGATAAAATTGCGGACGAAAACCTGAACACGCTTACAACAACAGGTATCAGAGTTTACGATATAAGTCTTAGATTTAAGTATTCGGATATAAAGGTTGACCGTATGACGCAGGATATGGCGGACGCAATTACAAAATGTCTTGAAACGGACAGCGAAGTTGTCTATGTACTTGTGAATTATACCGCACTTTATTCGACAGAGGCGGTACTTAAAAAGCTCGGAGGTGAGGCATAATGAAAATCAAAATACTTCATCTTTATCCCGACCTTTTGAATTTATACGGTGACAGAGGAAATATCGAATGTATGCGAAAACGACTTATGTGGCGCGGTATTGACGCGGAGGTTGTGACATACACCTGTGAGGACAGCGGATTTGATTTGTCGGACGTTGATATTGTGTTCATAGGCGGCGGCTCGGACAGAGAACAGAAAATTGTTTGCCACAGACTTTTGGAACACAAGAACGAAATAAGAAATTATGTTGAAGATAACGGTGTACTTGTCGCAGTGTGCGGCGGTTATCAGCTTTTGGGTAAGTATTACAAGCTTGAAAACGAAACAATCGAAGGGCTTGATATACTTAATATTTACACCGAACAAGGCAAAAAACGTCTTATCGGAAATATCGTACTTGAAAATGACTTTCTAAATCAAAAAATTGTCGGTTTTGAAAATCACGGTGGAAGAACTTACATCGGTAATCACACACCGCTCGGCAGAGTTGTTTACGGTTACGGAAACGATGAAAAATCCGGTGTTGAGGGTGTTGTGTATAAAAACGTTGTCGCAACATATTTGCACGGACCGCTTTTGCCTAAAAACCCTGCACTTTGCGATTACATTCTGACAAACGCAATAAAGAGAAAAAATCCCGACTTCAAAGGTCTTGGCGGTTTGGAGGACACTCTTGAAGATATGGCAAACCAATATATTGTAAATAGGTTTAAAAAGTAAACATTTTTTTAACAATGGTGCATATGTATTGACTTTTTTACTGTGCAGTCATAAAATTAAATGGTATTGTAGAAACAATACCATTTTTTATTAAGGATTGAATTCGGTATGGAAACTAAATTAACAGGAAATATACAACCGAATAATAAAAGTCCGTTTTCGTGGCTCAGCAAGATATTTAAAGGTATTAAAACAGGCTGGGGTGCGGTAGGCGGAGTGTTTAAGAAGTTTTGGAAACTTTTGTGCAAGAGCAAAAAGTTTTCAAATTTTGCATACGTTAAATTTCCGAAATTCAGAAAGACAATTTGGGAGTATGCAAAGGCACACAGGCTGAAGGCATTGATTTCAGTTGCTGTCGGAGTGGCGGTACTCGGTGTGCTTTTGGGCGTTATGATAAAAAATTCCGTAAATTCCGACTATCTTCAAGAGGGTGACGATGCTGTCGGATACGCGATGGTTTTGCAGAATTATTACACGTTCGACCACAGCGACAAAACCAATGTTGCGATAAAATTAAGCTGGGACGACGGTGCTGTTGACCTAAACGGCGGTACGGCAGAGGCAAAAATAAAAGCAAAGGTTTATCCGATAAATTTACCAGATAAAAAAATTACTTGGAAATCGTCTGATGATAATATTGCAAAGATTGACAGCGGCGGTAATATAACGGCACAAAATCCCGGTAAAGCGAAATTAACGGCAATGTTGTACAGTCAAAAAAAGAGTGCAACCGCTACTTTGTCGGTAAGACAGCCTGTAACGGGTATATTTATGCCGACAAGCACAATAACGCTTTACACAGGCGGTGAGGGCAGACTTTTACAGACAGAAATATTCCCGAAAAACGCAACGAACCAAAACATAACATGGAAATCTAAAAATACAAAGATTGCACGTGTGGACGAAAACGGCAGAGTAAAGCCTGTCGGCGTCGGTATGACGGAGATAACGGCAACAACGGAGGACGGAGGCTTTGAGGCGAAGTGCTTTGTAAATGTCGTAAATTCATACGTTGACGTACAGACTTTATCCGTAAAAAATACTGACGCAATGACGATAAAAGTCGGCGACAGTGTTAACGCGATAGTAACCGTTTCACCGTCAAACGCACGAAACAAAACGCTTAAATGGTCGAGTGACGATACAAAGATAGCGACAGTAAGTCAAGCGGGCAGAATACGCGGTGTCAGCGTTGGTACGGCGAATATAACGGTTGAAACGACTAACGGAAAGAAACAGACGTTTACTGTCAACGTAACCGAATCGGACGCAAAAGACCCATTCAATTTGAATGATGAAGTTTCTGATTTGGATACGGAGGGAACTGTAACATACACGTCATATGACATATCATTCCCACAGATTATAAGAATACAGATGGGCTTGAACCCACCGCCGAAAATTTGGAGAAACGGCGGAATGTCATATGCGACAGAGTCTGAAACAGCGGAATATATGAATCCGAACAGTTTCTATACGGACGCATATAAATATCAGTTCCTTGACCTTTCAAAACCGAATAATGTCAGCGAAGAAACGCTTAATAATTATCTTGCCGATAAGGGTGTAATGAAAGGAATGGGAGCGGCATTCATTGAGGCTGCTAAAGAATATAACGTCAGCGAGGTTTACCTTGTTGCGCATGCTTGCCTTGAGTCCGGAAACGGTACTTCACAGCTTGCAACAGGTGTTGAGGTCAACGGCACAACCGTTTATAACTTGTTCGGTATCGGTGCATATGACGCAAACCCTGTCGGAAACGGTTCACAGAGAGCATACAGTCAAGGCTGGACGAGTGTAGAGTCGGCTATTAAGGGTGGTGCAAAGTGGATAAGCGAAAACTATGTGAACAGTTCGGATGGCAGACAGAACACACTTTATAAAATGCTTTGGAACCCTGAAAATCCGGGTACTCACCAATATGCAACGGATATTGGCTGGGCGGTTAAGCAGGCGGTAAGCATTGAAAAGATATTCTCGTCATTCACAGACGCAACATTATCGTTTGACGTACCTGTTTACAGCGGACAAATTCCGCCTACTGTAACTATGGACTGATAAAAAGACAGATGAAATTCAAAACGTTTCATCTGTCTTTTTTTGTCGGAAAAAATATGTTTGACAAGTTGAATTTTAGTGTATATATTATATACAGGGAGTTGAAACATGGATGATAAAAAACAATGTTAAAAATATATCAATCAAAAAGGCGGCGTTTATCAATGCTGCCGCAAATTATAGCTGTGTTATATTGCAGCTTGGTTTCAGTGCTGTTTTGGCGCGAATACTTTTACCGGAGGATTACGGGGTAATCGGTGTAATGACCGTTTTTACCACGTTTTTTTCGGTGCTTGCGAATATGGGGATAGGCACTGCCGTTATTCAGAATAAGGAGCTTAGCGACTATGATGTGTCGAATATATTCACTTTTAATTTATATGTTGCGGTAGGGCTTTCAATAATTTTTGCGATTTTTTCTGTGCCGTTGTCTAAATTTTACGGCAACAGCGTGTACATACCGATAGGGTGCTTGCTTTCGGTGTCTTTGTTTTTTTCGACAATGAATATGGTGCCGAACGCACTTTTAATGAAAGAAAAAAAGTTCGTGCGTATCGGACTTCGTATGATTACCACAACTGTTGTAAGCAGCGGTATAGCGATTGTATTGGCAAAACTCGGACTGAAATATTACGCACTTGCCGCGCAGTCTATTATACAGGTTATGGTCAATTTTATATGGAATTACAGCAGTACAAGGATAAAACTTAGAATTAAATGTGATTTCGGCAGTGTGAAGAAGATTTTTTCGTTTTCGTCATATCAGTTTGCGTTTAACGTGTTTAACTACTTTGCAAGAAATGCCGATAATTTGCTTGTGGCGAAGTTTATGGGCGATACACAGCTTGGATATTACGACAAGGCATATAAACTTGCACTTTATCCCGAACAAAATTTGACGCACGTCATAACACCTGTTATACACCCGATTTTGTCGGAGTATCAGGACGATAAGGCGTATATATATGAGAATTATATGAAGATTGTCAAGATACTTTCATTGCTCGGATTGTTTGTCGGTGCGTATATGTATTTTGCGTCATATGAGATTATTTGTATGATGTTCGGTGAGCATTGGGCGGCGGCAATTCCTTGCCTTGCGATGCTTAGTCTTTCGGTTTGGGCACAGGTGGTAAATTCAAGCTCCGGTGCGATATTCCAAAGCCTTGGCAACACGAAAAATCTTTTTATAACGGGCGTTTTGTCTTCGTCGACTACTCTGATAGGTATTGTACTCGGAATAGTGTTCGGCGATATTAGCACAGTCGCAAGAAATGCAATGATTTCATATAATATTAATTTTATGATTTCATATTTTATGCTTATAAAAATGACGTTTGGATTTAGCTTTTTGAAATTTCTGAAAAGTTTTATTCCGGACGTGTGTATTGCGGTTATGGTTTGCATAGCGGGATTTTTGACGCGTTACGCTACTATTGACGCAACAAATATCGTCGGTATAACAATAAATGCCGTTATTAAATTGGCAATTATGGGCGGTGTGTATGTAATCGGATTGATTTTGTTCAGACAGTATAAATATTTTATTGAGATTATTCATATAAAAAAATACCGAAAATAAAAAAGAGCCTTTGACTCTTTTTTTGTTGCAGTTGGCAACAAAATGTGCTATACTGATTAGAAACAATAATTGAGGGATAAAAATGGATATAAAGGTAATAGACAAAGAATTTGCGGTATGCAAGATAAATGATGTTACGGAAGTGAACTTTAATGACGAGTTTTGCTTTGTCGGCAAGACTGATGAGGAATTATCGCTTGTATGCTCAAGCGAGTTTGTTCCGAAAAATACGATTGTATGTGACAGCGGTTGGAGAGCGTTCAGAATCGAGGGTATACTTGATTTTTCACTCACGGGAATACTTGCGAGAGCTGCGGACATTTTAGCAAATGCAAAAATACCGATTTTTGCGGTATCAACGTACAACACTGATTATATACTTATAAAGAACGAATTTTTTCAAAAGGCACTTGACGTATTGAAAGAGAATAATTATGTTATAAAGGTTGGGTGACATAGATGACAAAACTACTTATAAAAAGATTTATAAAAGACTATGAAAACACACAAAATTCCGATGTGCGTACGGCATACGGTAAATTTTCAAGCATAGTCGGAATAGTGTGTAATGCGATACTGTTCATAAGCAAACTGATTGTCGGAACACTGTCGGCGTCTGTTTCTATCACTGCCGATGCGGTAAACAACCTATCCGATGCATCATCAAGCATAATCAGTCTGCTTGGTTTTAAACTTGCAAGCCGTCCGGCAGATGAAGAACACCCTTACGGTCACGGGCGGTATGAATATCTGTCGGGACTTATGGTTGCCGTACTTATTATGGTAATCGGCGTTGAACTGTTCAAAAGCAGTTTGGATAAGGTACTTCATCCGTCAGCGGTTGAATTCAGTTGGGTTACTGTCGGTGTGCTTGCGTTTTCGATTTTGCTTAAAACGTGGATGGCATTGTTTAATACGAAAACAGGTAAAATGATTAACTCAAACACGCTTATAGCAACGGCGGCAGACAGCCGTAATGATGTTATAACGACAGGCGCAGTGTTGGTTGCGGCGATATTATCGCATTTTGTCGGCTTTGAGCTTGACGGCTGGATGGGTCTTGGTGTGGCGGTATTTATTTTGTACAGCGGTTTCGGACTTGTAAAAGACACGCTTGACCCTATGCTTGGAAAAGCACCGGAGGACGAACAGGTTGAAGAAATTCGTCAAAAGATTTTAAGCTATCCCGGTGTTTTGGGTACTCACGACTTAATGGTACACGACTACGGACCCGGCAGACAGTTTGCAAGTGTGCATGTTGAAATGGCGGCGGAAGGCGATGCTATGAAAAATCATGACGTCATAGATAATATTGAGCGTGATTTTATGAATGATGAAGGACTTCATATGATTGTGCATTTTGACCCGATTTCGACAAAGGACAATACAGTGAACGAACTTAGAATTTGGATTGGTGAAAAGGTAAAAGAGATTGACGAACGTCTGACAATTCATGACTTGCGTATAGTGTATGGTATTACGCACACAAACGTAATATTTGACTGTGTTGTTCCGCATAATATGGATATGACCGACAAGGAAGTCAAGAAAGCGATAAATGATATGGTAAAGGAAAAATATCCTACATATTACTGTGTAATCACGATTGATAAAAGCTATGCGGCAATGCCACACTGAGAAAGGAATATATAATGGATAAATTAAATTGGGCGGTGCTTGGTACGGGTGTTGTGGCAAATCAGATGGCGCAGGCAATGCAAGGTGTGGGGCGTAAACTTTACGCTGTAGGCAACAGAACGCACAGCAAAGCCGTTGATTTTGCTGATAAGTACGGTATTGAAAAGGTGTATGACGATTTGAACGATATGTTTTATGACGACAATGTGGACGTTATTTATATAACGTCACCGCATAACATGCATATTGATTTTATTATGAAAGCACTTGAAAACGGAAAGCATATTTTGTGTGAAAAGTCGATAACATTAAACAGTGTTGAATTGGAAAAGGCTTTAAAAAAGGCTGACGGAAAAAATCTTGTACTTGCCGAGGCAATGACGATTTATCATATGCCGCTATACAAAAAACTTATGAAACTTGTTGCGGACGGCGAAATCGGTGACGTGAGTATGATACAGGCGAATTTCGGAAGTTACAAGGACTATGATATGAAAAACAGATTTTTCAATATGAATTTGGCAGGCAGAGCAATGCTTGATATTGGTGTTTACGCAATTTCGCTTGCAAGATGTTTTTTGAAGTCAAAGCCCGACAATGTAATTTCAACGGTAAAATTTGCACCGAGCGGTGTTGATGAAATGTCGGGAATTGTTATGACAAACAAAGAGGGACAAATGACGGTTATTTCATTGTCGCTTCATACAAAACAACCGAAAAGATGTGTTATATGCGGTGATAAGGGATATATCGAGATTATGGAATATCCGAGAGCGTGTAAGGCGACGATTGTCTGCACCGAAACAGGCGAGCGAAAAGAAATCTGTGAGGGTGAAACCGAAAGAGCGTTGCAGTATGAAATGGAGGATATGGAGGAGGAGATTTCAAAGCGAAGCGGTTGTATGCTTAGGGAATATACAAAAGACGTTATGGAAATTATGACCGATATTCGTAATGAGTGGGGACTGAAATATCCTGAAGAACAATAAAAAACGCAGTAAACAATTAAGGTTTACTGCGTCAGCGTATAGATAAAAGTGTACAGGCAAGCCGTATATCGAAGATAGGCTTGCCTGTCATTTTTTTATAGCTGTAAATTATAATAAAAATAATATTATGCACGTTTCGGATAATTTGCTGACATTCCGGCACAGTGAACGATTAATCATTTACTGAGTTTTGGCTATTCAAAATATTTGCGGTCAAGACTTCTGTATTGTATTGCCTCAGCTATGTGTTCACTTTTTATGTTTTCCGAGCCTTCAAGGTCGGCAATGGTGCGAGCGACTTTCAAAATACGGCTGTGTGCTCTTGCACTCAAACCGAGATTGTCGAATGCGGCACGTAAAATTGCATTTTCTTCTTCGCCGAGCGGACAGAATTTTTTAAGCATACCTGCGTCAAGCTGTGAATTTGAGTAGATATTATAATCTTTGTATCTTTCAAGTTGCAGTTTGCGTGTTTTGTCTACGCGTTTTTTTATTTCGGCACTTGTTTCACTGTTTTCGGTCGAGCTTAAATCTTCATAATCAACATTCGATACTTCAACTTGAATGTCAATTCTGTCAAGCAACGGACCCGATATTCGACTGCGGTAACGGTTAACCTGTGTCGGAGTACAGGTACATTGTCTGCGACTGTCACCGAAATAACCGCATTTGCAAGGGTTCATACTTGCTATAAGCATAATGTTGCAAGGGTAGGTGAGAGTTGCGTTTACTCTTGAAATTGTGACGTTTCCGTCCTCTAACGGCTGACGCAAAACTTCAAGCGAATCACGTCTGAATTCCGGTAATTCATCAAGGAAAAGTATGCCGTTGTGGGCAAGGGAAAGCTCACCGGGTTTTGGAGTTGAACCTCCGCCCGACAAACCTGCAGATGAAATCGTGTGGTGCGGACTTCTGAAAGGTCTGTTTAAAATAAGCGGTTGGTCTTTCGGTAAAAGTCCGGCGATTGAATGTATTTTTGTGACTTCCAAAGCTTCGTCAAACGAAAGGTCGGGAAGTATGCTCGGCATACGTTGTGCAAGCATTGTTTTACCTGTTCCGGGACTGCCTATAAGAAGTACGTTGTGATTGCCGGCGGCGGCAATTTCAAGCGCACGCTTGACGTTCTCCTGACCTTTTACGTCGCAAAAATCAAGTACATTTGAAGCACTTGACGCAAAATAATTGGTAAGGTCAATTTTATGTACATTAATTTTCTGTATGTCACAAAAATGGTCGCATAATGCTTTCAAAGATGATACGGGATATATGTTTACACCTTCAATGACTGCTGCCTCGTCCGCATTTTCGGTTGGTACAAACATATCGGTAAAACCGCTTTTGTACGCCGAAATAACCATAGGAAGTATGCCGTTTATCGGTTGTACGGTGCCGTCAAGCGAAAGTTCGCCGAAAAACACACATTTGCTTAAGTCCGGTGCATAAATCTGCTCCGTGGCGCATATAATAGAAAGTGCCATAGGTAAATCGTATCCCGAACCCTCTTTACGCTTGGAGGCAGGGGCAAGGTTTATGACAATGTGCTTTGCGGGAAAACGAAAGCCTGTGTTTTTTATGGCAGAACGTATGCGTTCTTTTGCCTCTTTAACGGCGGTGTCAGGTAAGCCTACTATATCAAATGCGGGTAAACCGTTTGAAATATCCGTTTCTACGCATACGGAAAATCCGTCTATACCCGAAAGTCCACAGGAATATATGTGTGAAAGCATTTATATCACCTCAATTAGTTGATTTTCTTCGGCTGAATACCATCAGTTTCATTGCCGCAAACGTAAGCGGTGTGCCGAGTATCGCCGCACAAATGTATGCCAGCGTCGAATTTAAGTTTAAAGCCGTAAAAATGAATACCATTAGGTATTGAAATATGAAATTCGGTATATAGCTTATCGGAAATTTGAGAAACTTTTTAAGCGTCGGTCGTTGGTGAAACGTAAAGTGACAGTTTAAAAAGAATGATGTTATTATGCTGACTATATATCCGAATATAAAGTTGGAACGTGAGTGTTCGGCGATTAATCGCAGTGGGTTGTCCGGTGCAAGAAACGCATTGTGAAGAATGTCAAGTAATGTGGCTGTGCCGACCGATACGGCAGTGTTCACAATGCCAAAAAGCATAAATATAACAAATTGCACCGTCATAAAAGGACGTATTACACGCATCATATTCGGCGAAACACGTTCTTCAAGACGTACACGCAAATTTGAAAGAAAACGCTCCAAATTAATCATCTCTCCTTTGAAATAATACTTACATTATATACTAAATCACGGATAAAAACAATAGTATTGAGGTTTAAAAAATAAAAATGTAAAAATTATAAAAAAACACTTGACAAATAAGTTAGGGTGTGCTATACTATTATAGCACTCTGAGAGAGGCACTAAG
>OLOM01002035.1_pt1 | contig 12757 bp, 12 predicted proteins | sample 1672531 | NCBI WGS metagenome assembly OLOM01 (sample SAMEA3136696, study PRJEB25190) | human gut metagenome | reverse complement strand
CTGCGGTATTGTCGGGCTGAAGCCAACCTACGGCGCTGTCAGCCGCTATGGCCTCATCGCCTTCGCCTCGTCGCTGGACCAGATCGGCCCGCTGACGAACGACGTGCGCGATGCCGCGCTGGTGATGAATGCCATCGCTGGCTACGACCACCGCGATTCCACCTCGGCCAATGTGGCGCATGAGGACTACACGCGTCTGCTCGGCAAGAGCATCCAGGGCCTGAAGATCGGTGTGCCGCAGGAATACCTCGGCGAAGGGGTGCAGCCTGCGATCAAAGAAAGCATCGCCCGCGTGCGCGCGCTGCTGGAAGCGCAGGGTGCTGTCTGCGAGGATTGCAGCCTGCCGACGACGAACTACGCCATCCCGGCCTACTACCTGATCGCCCCGGCAGAAGCCAGCTCCAACCTGGCCCGCTACGACGGCGTGCGCTACGGTCTGCGCGAACAGGCCGACGACATGATCACCATGTTCAAGAAAACGCGCCAGCAGGGCTTTGGCGACGAAGTGAAGCGCCGCATCATGCTCGGCACCTACGCCCTCAGTGCTGGCTACTACGACGCCTACTATCTCAAGGCGCTGAAGGTGCGCCATCTCATCCAGGACGATTTCAAGCGCGCCTTCGCAAGCTACGACTGCCTGCTGACGCCGGCGTCTGTCGTCACTGCGCCAAAGATCGGCGCCCAGGTGGACGCTGTTTCTACCTACAAGCAGGACATCTGCACCGTCACATCCAACCTGGCTGGGCTGCCGGCGATCTCTGTGCCATTCGGGCACGACGAAGAGAAGCTGCCGATCGGCATCCAGCTCATCGGCCGGGCATTTGACGAAGCGCTGCTGCTCGAGGTTGCCGAGGTTATCGAAAGAGAGGCGGAACAATGAGATACGAACCAGTCATTGGGCTTGAAGTCCATGTTGAATTAAAAACCGATACGAAGATCTTCTGCAACTGCTCCACAGCCTTCGGCGGCGCTCCAAACAGCCACGTTTGCCCAGTCTGCCTCGGCCTGCCGGGGACGCTGCCTGTGCTGAACAAAAAGGTGCTGGAATACGCCGTCAAGGCCGGGTTGGCCACCAATTGCACGATTGCGAAGTTCAGCAAGTTCGACCGCAAGAATTATTTCTACCCGGACCTCACCAAGGCCTACCAGATCTCCCAGTACGATTTGCCGATTGCTGAGCACGGCTATGTTGAGATCACCGTGGACGGCGAAGACAAGCGCATCGGCCTCACCCGCATCCACATGGAAGAGGACGCCGGCAAGCTTGTGCACCAGGGCGCCACGATCACCACGTCGAACTCTTCACTGGCAGACTACAACCGCGCCGGCGTGCCGTTGATCGAGATCGTCAGCGAGCCTGACATGCGCAGCGCCGCCGACGCCCGCGCTTATCTCGAAGAGCTGCGCGCCATCATCGTCTACACCGGCGTCAGCGACGCCAAGATGGAGGAAGGCTCGCTGCGCTGCGACGTCAACATCTCCTTGCGCCCAGTTGGCGAGGAAAAATTCGGTACCCGCGCCGAGATCAAAAATCTCAACAGCTTCCGCGCTGTAGAGCGCGCCATCGAGTATGAGATCGAGCGCCAGACAGAGCTTCTCGAGGACGGCGAAAAAGTTCGCCTCGAAACCCGTACCTGGGACGACGCCCAAGGCATGACCTTCTCCCTGCGCAGCAAGGAGGAAGCCGACGAATACCGTTACTTCCCAGAGCCAGACCTACCGCCGATCGTGCTCACCGAAGAGTGGATCCAGGGAATGAAAGAAAGCCTGCCAGAGTTGCCACGCGCCCGTCGCGCCCGCCTCGCTGCCGATGGCATCGGGCCAAAGGAAGCAGCCATCATCACCCAGGACATCGCCCTGGCGGATTTCTACGATGCTGCCAAAGCGCTTATCGACGAGCCGCAAATGATCAGCAACTGGCTTGTCGGTGATGTCCAGGCCAAGCTCAACGCCTCTGGCAAAACCCTCGCTGAAAGCGGCTTCACACCAGAACGTCTTGTGCAGCTTTTGACACGCATCAAGAGCGGAGAGATTTCCGGCAAGATCGCCAAGGACGTCTTCATGAAGGCCTTCGATGAAAACCGCGACCCAGCCGCCATCATCGAAGAGGAAGGCCTGCAGCAGATCTCTGACACCGATTCCCTGGCGCCAATGATCCAGGAGATCATCGACAACAATCCAAAATCCGTTGCCGATTACAAAGCCGGCAAGAAAAAAGCCCTTGGCTTCTTTGTTGGCCAGGTGATGAAGGCCACCAAAGGCCAGGCCAACCCAGGCGTTGTCAACCAGATGATCGTGCTGGAGAAGATGTGATGGACATCCGTAAGATCATCCAGGCCATCGATCACACCAACCTTGATCCCTGCGCCACCGAGGAGGAGATCCTCGCATTTGCCGCCGCTGCTCAGGGTACGGGCATCGCCAGTCTCTGTGTGCAGCCCTGCTATGTGAAAGCCTTGGCGCAGCATTTTCCTGGCGGCGTGCCAATTTGCACGGTGGTGGGCTTTCCCCATGGCTGCGAGCCGGCGGCGGTCAAGGCTGCGGCAGCGCGCCAGGCCTTTGCCGATGGCGCCAGCGAGGTGGATATGGTCCTGGCCCTGGGGCGCATCAAGGCTGGCGACTACAGCGCTGTGCAGCAGGAGGTGGCTGCCGTGCTGGCCGAGCGGCCTACCGGCGGAAAGATCCATGTGCCCTATAGGGTAAAGGTCATCCTCGAGACCGGCGCCCTCACAGATGAGGAGATCCTCGGCACCGTGCAGGCGCTGAACCAGCTGGACATCGACTTTTACAAAACTAGCACCGGCTTTGGCTACCCCGGCGCCAGCGTCCACGCTGCCGAGCTGATCATGCAGGCCAAGCGCCCGGATATCCAGCTCAAGGCGAGCGGCGGCATCCGCACCATTGAAGACGCGGAGCAATATCTGCGCCTCGGCGCCACGCGCATCGGTGCCAGCAAGCTCCTCGCTGCCTGTATGCGAGCGCTGGAGGAATAGGAGGAAAGACATGCCAGATATCAAATACGAGATCACCGAGCACCTCGCCGTGCTCTCCACCTCCAGCCGCGGCTGGAGCAAGGAGCTCAACCTTGTGAGCTGGAACGACCGCCCTGCCAAATACGATCTGCGCGAATGGGCGCCGGATCACAGCCGCATGGGCAAGGGCATTACCCTGTCTGACGAGGAAGCAAAAATGCTCAGAGAAGCATTGAATGAGATTGTTCTGTAACACCACGCACGCCGATCCTTTGGGAGAAGCGTGCGTTTTTTCATGCGACTTGTCATTATTCAGCAGGAGAAATATAATGAAGGAAGTTAATTGACACAGACAGGATGTGAGAACGATGAAACGAATATTCTTTGTCGAAGATGATCCGGGGCTGATGAAGGGATTGGTCTTTGCACTGGAGAAGCAGGGCTACGAGGTGGTTTGCGCGCGTACGCTGCACGAGGCGGAAAGATGCTGGGATGATGGGACATTCGATCTTGTGATCCTCGATGTATCGCTGCCAGACGGCACAGGCTTTGCACTCTGCGAGGAGATTCGCGCCCAGTCAAAGGTGCCGATCATTTTCCTGACAGCGGCGGATGAGGAAACGGACATCATCATGGGGCTCGACATGGGTGGCGATGATTACATCACGAAGCCGTTCAAGCTGGCGGTGTTCCTCTCGCGGGTGAATGCGCTGCTACGACGCAGCACGACGTACAGCGAAACGGCGCAGCTTTTGCAGTCAGGCGGGATCGCGGTGGATCTGCTGCGTCGTACCGTCACGAAAAATGGAGAACCGATCGCGCTCACAGCGAGCGAATACAAGCTGCTGGTGCTTTTTATGGAAAATGCCGACATCGTGCTTACGCCGGAGCAGATCCTTTCGCGACTATGGGACCACGAGGCACGTTATATCGACAGCAGCACACTGACGGTTTACATCCGTCGTCTGCGCACGAAGATCGAGGACGACGCGAGCGCGCCACGCCATATCCTGACGGTGCGTGGCATGGGCTACAAATGGGCGAATCCGGAGGGGATAGGATGAAATTTTTTGCAGATCGCAGCGTGCGGACGCTGTTCGCCTTGGTGTTTGTGGCGCTCGCGCTCTTTACTGTGTTGACGCTGTGGATGGTGCAACGCGCAGACGCCAGCGCTGTGCTGCCGGTGTCGGGGCTTGCGATTCTGTTTGCGCTGGTGCTCTTGGCGCTGCTCGTCTGGTATTTTCGCAGGCAGTCGCGTCTGATCGACAAAGCGATCGCTCGCATCCGCGCGTTTCTCGCCGGCGATGTGGAGGCGCGCATCGATTCTGATGAGGAGGGGGAGCTGTACCGACTTTTTCACGAGATCAACGCCATGGCGGCGATCCTTGGTGCGCACGCTGAAAACGAGGCCAACGCCCGCGCTTTTCTCAAGGATACGCTCTCAGATATTTCCCACCAGTTGAAAACGCCGCTGGCGACGCTTGGCATTTACAACGGCATTCTCCAGGAAGCGATGGATGATCCGGAAACGCTGCGGGAATTTTCGGCGTTGTCCGAGCAGGAGCTTGACCGCATCGAAGCCCTTGTCAAAAATCTCCTGACGATCTCGCGGCTCGACGCCGGCACGCTAGTTTTCAAGCGCGAGCCGCAGATGCTGTCGGAGATGATGACGAGCCTGGAGCGCCATTTCACTTTCCGCGCCGAGCAGGAAGGAAAGACGCTGCGCTTTTCCGGCGAGGATGATGTGACGCTCGTTTGTGACCGGCTCTGGATCTTGGAAGCGCTGACGAACATTGTGAAGAATGCCCTTGATCACACGACCGTTGGCTGTACGATCGCCGTGAACTGGCGGCGTTTTGGTCAGATCGTGCAGATCACAGTGCGAGACGATGGCAGCGGCATTCATCCGGAGGATCTGCCGCATATTTTCAAGCGCTTCTACCGCAGCCGCTTTTCCCTGGATACGCAGGGCGTCGGGCTTGGCCTGCCACTGGCGAAAGCGATCATCGAAGCCCACAGCGGCACAGTGGAGGTTGACAGCGCCCTTGGCGAAGGAACGGTGTTTACGATCAATTTCCTGATTCCTACAGAATTGTAGGCTGGATGTAAGGCCTGTGTTGGATGCTGGTGGTAATCTTTCACCATCAACTAGAAAGAGGTGGATAACCATGGAACTTCTAAGCGTACAACATATTTCCAAAACCTATGGCAGCGGCGAAGCGGCTGTGCACGCGCTGCGTGACGTCAGTTTCTCGGTATCAAAAGGCGAATTCGTCGCCGTTGTCGGCGAATCCGGCTCAGGCAAGAGCACGCTGCTCAATATGATCGGCGGCATGGATGAACCGAGCGCAGGCAAGGTCTTCATCGACGGGAAGGATATTTTCGCGATGCGGGAGCGCAATCTGACGATCTTTCGTCGGCGCAACATCGGTTTCATCTTCCAGAGCTTTAATCTGATCCCCGAGCTGACGGTGGAGCAGAACATTATTTTTCCCGTTCTCCTGGACCACGAAAAACCAGATGCCACCTATCTCGAGGAGCTGCTCGCCGTGCTGGGTCTCCGCGAGCGACGTCATCATCTGCCGAGCCAGCTTTCCGGCGGACAGCAGCAACGCGTGGCCATCGGTCGCGCACTGATCACACGGCCGGCGCTGATCCTCGCCGATGAGCCAACGGGCAATCTCGATACAAAGAACACGAGCGAGGTCATCGCGCTGCTCAAAGAAGCCTCGCGCAAGTACGAGCAAACGATCATCCTGATCACCCACAGCCGCGCTATTGCGCAAACGGCTGATCGGATCCTTTCCGTGAGCGACGGTGTGCTGAGCGATCTTGGGAGGTGTCGGGCATGAGAAGCTATCTGAGCCTGATCCCGCTCTCGGCGAAGGTGCATCGCCGACAGAACCGCATGACATTGCTTTGTATCATCTTTGCCGTTTTTCTTGTGACGGCGATCTTTTCCAGCGCGGAAATGGGTGTGCGCTGTGAAATGATGCATGCGAAGAAGACGCACGGCGACTGGCAGCTACAGATCGCCGATCTCAGCGCGAGCGGTGCAGCGGCGATCGCCAGCCGGGACGATGTCGCAGCGTCTTCCTGGTACGAGGTCGTCAACCTCGACCAGAGCCGCGCTTACACGATCAGTGGTCACCAGACTGCGCTCTGCGGTGTGGAGCAGGATTTTCTCGCAGAGATCATGCATTATTTTGACGACGACGCGAGCCTGGCTGAAAAAGATGCTGTCATTCTGACGCCGAACGCGCGCACGCTTCTCGGTGTGGCCCCTGGTGATACCGTGACGCTGGAGACGCCAGCAGGAAGCTACGACTTCATCGTTGACGGATTTCGTTCCAGCGACAGCCGCTTTGCTTCGGGAAACGGTGGCGGCGAAACGACGGCGCTGCTTGTGGAGGATGAGCAGGTTGGCGCCTTCATGAACATTGCCACGCTGCGCACGATCCTTGCAGCCAACGACGACAGCGGGCAAACGAGCTACTTCGTCCAATTCGCCGACGACGCCCACATTCGCCAGGCGATCGATGATATAAAAATCGTTTGCGGATTAGAGGACGACCAGCTTACCGAAAACTTCATTCTCATGGGCCTTGCCGGGCTCAGCAGCAATGAGTTGGTGCGCAATCTCTATCCCCTCGTCGGCGGTTTGTTCGTGCTCATCCTCGTCGCCGGCGTGCTGATGATCGCCGGCAGTCTCAACAGCACGACCAGCCAGCGCACACAGTTTTTCGGCATGATGCGCTGCATCGGCATGAGCCGCGCGCAGGTGCGTCGCTTTGTGCGGCTGGAAGCGCTAAACTGGTGCAAAACGGCGATCCCGATTGGCGTTATACTCGGTATCGTGCTGACATGGGGCCTTGGCGCGGTGCTGCGCTATGGTGTCGGCGGCGAATTCAGCGACTGGCCGATCTTCGGCATCAGCGTCATCGGCATTGCCAGCGGTGTGGTGCTGGGACTTGCCACGGTGCTCATTGCAGCACAATCGCCAGCGCGACGCGCTGCGCGTGTATCGCCGATGGCTGCAGTTTCGACAGCTGCTGCGACGCGTGCAGGAAAACCGCATCGCATCCACGGGCGGATCATTTCCATTGCCTCGCAGCTTGGCATTGCCCACGCCACAGTGGCGAAGAAAAACCTTGTGCTGATGAGCGGATCCTTCACATTGAGCATCGTGCTCTTTCTGGGATTTTCTGTGCTCGTACAGCTGTTGAACTGTCTATTGCCGACGTCACTTTCTGCGCCGGATCTTTCGATCCAGAGCAGAGACTGGTCGAACAACGTCGACCATGCGCTTGTTGAAGAGCTGGCTGACATGCCAGGCGTTGCCCATGCTTTTGGCCGCAGCTCTGTGACGGATGTGCCGGCTTCGTTCAGTGTGGCGGCAGAACAGAAAAGTGTGGATCTCATCAGCTACGACGACATCCAGCTCGACTGGCTGCCGGAGGACGAGATGCTGCGCGACGGCGCAGATCTCGCGGCAGTCTATGGTGACAGCCACAGCGTGCTCACCATCTGGGATGAAACGAATCCGCTGAGCGTCGGCGATACTGTGACGCTTGGTGATGAGACGGTGACCATCGCTGGATTGCTTAAATACAGCCCCTTCACGAACAGCGGCAGCACCGAGGGATCGATCGACCTCATCTGCTCAGATGAAACTTTTCAGCGGCTCACCGGCGAGAGCGACTATGGCATCATCGATGTACAGCTCACAGAGGACGCCAGCGATGCCGAAGTGGCTGCGATCGCTGAGCGCGTGAGCGGCGTTGGTCAGTTCGTCGACCGGCGCGATGAAGCCGATCGCAGCACGTTCTGGGCGTTCAGCCTGTTCATCTATGGTTTTCTCGCGATCATCGCGTTGATCACCGTGCTGAACATTGTCAACAGCATTTCCATGAGCGTCACAGCGCGTACGCGCGAGTATGGCGCCATGCGCGCTGTTGGCATGGATGGCAGCCAGCTCACGCGTATGATCGCTGCTGAAGCTGCGACATATGCTGTGAGCGGCTCGCTCTGCGGGATCGCGCTTGGCCTGCCGCTGCACAGGTTGCTCTACGAGCGGCTCATCACCGCGCATTTTCCATACTACAGCTGGGAATTTCCGATTGCTGCGTTGGCGATCATCGTTTGCTTCATCCTGTTTGCTACGATCTGTGCCTTTATTTCGCCGGCCAAACGGCTGCGTCGTTTGGCTGTGTGTGAAACGTTGGCTGAACTGTAAAATAAAAAACGCACGCTATCCTCGGATGGCGTGCGTTTTGCTATTATCCAAAAACCCGACCGCTCCCTGGGGAACGGCCGGGTCTGGGTTAAAAATTCTGCATGAGGTAGATCTTGTAGGTGATAGAGAGGGTGTCCTGAAAATCGACTTCGGAGCTGCCGTAGGGGATGAGCTCTTTGATCTTGTTGATGCGGTAGCGGACGGTGTTTTCGTGGACGTACATGGCGGCGGCTGTTTTTCTTATAATCCATGTTGAGCCGGGCGAAGGTGAGAAGGGTGTCGAAGAGCTGGCCCTTATTATCGGCGTCGCTCTGGAGGATGGGCTGGGTCATGTCGTTATAAAACTGCTCGAGGGCGGGGGTGTCGTAGAGGGCGATGAGGATGCGGGAGATGCCGATGTTTTTATAATACACGGTTTCGCCGGCGGCGGCGCGGCCGGAGGTGAGGGCGGTGTAGCTCTGGGCGATGACGGTGCCGAGGGTTTGCAGGGGGCGCAGGTCGCTGATGCCGATGATGGCCTGGGGCAGGTGCTGGTGGATGAGCTCGATATAGCGCTGGTGGGATTCTGCTACCTCGGAAAGGCGGCTGTCGCTGTAGGTGAGGATGACGAGGATGCCGCCCTTATACTCGGTGGCGAAGGCGCGGGCGTTTTGGTTGACGGCGTTGCAGAGATTGAGGGTGGAGGATACTGGCACCTGTGGGTTGGTGCGGTCGATCGCAAAGAGGACCATGGCGTTTTTCTCAAAGTTTGGATTAAGCTCGGCGACGATCTCCATCTTTTCGCGCTGGGAGATGCGCTTGCCGATGAGAGAAGCGATCTTGTCTTCGAGGTTTTTGCGCTGCTCGGCATACATGCGGAATTCGATGATGCTGGTGATGACGGCGGAGTATGGGGTGTGGAAATCGGTGAAGATGACTGGGATCTGGGCTTCGTCAAAGAGTGCGGCGTATTCTGGCGGCAGCTCCTGGAAATATTCGTCGAAGACGATGAGGGCGGCGGCATGATTGGCGGAAAGACGCTGATACACTTTGTCGAGGTAGGAGATATCTTCCTTGGCGAAGTATAGGAAAGATAGATAGATATCGTTTTCTACGAAGCCGATCTCAAGATCTGCGGTGCTTGGTGGATTGTCGTAAACGTTGACGGAATTGACTTCGCGGTTGAGGCCACGTTTACCAGCTACGATCCTTGCGTTCTTGAGAACATTCAACTCGAGAATGTCTGCAACGGTGATAATACTCATGGTTTTCCACGCCTTTCCAGTTGATTGTGATGGTACTATTATAGGATGAATCTGGGGGTTTTGTGTTTGGAATTTTTATAAATTTGTTGGAGAATGGCTGTATGCGTGCCAATGACAGGGTTTTGCAGCTATTGTTAAAATGAATAAAAGGTGCTAAAAAGAGGTGTTGGTGATGACAAACGGTAAGAAACCGATCGAAGCATTTGCACTTTCAAGGGTTCCGCGGGAGCAGCGGAAATCCTGGGTGGATATGGTGATGGTGCAGGCGGGGATGGTGATTTGCATTCCTGCTTTTTTGTTGGGAAGCATGCTGGCGGAGGGGATGCCGACGCTGCAGGCGATGGTGGCTGGTGTGATTGGCTATGGGATGGTGCTGGTGCTGACGCTGATATTGGGCATCCAGGGGGCGGATCTGGGGATTCCGACGTGCGCGATCTCGACGTCGACTTTTGGGCGCAAGGGGACGCGGCTTCTGGTGAGCTCGCTCTTCACGGTGTCGCTGGTGGGATTTTTCGGGCTGCAGGTGAATGTCTGCGGCGAGGCTGTTTCGACGCTGGCGCTGGCGGCGTTTGGCGTGGAGATTCCTGTGGTGGCGAGCTCGATCTTCTGGGGAACATTGCCAGCCCGATCGCCCGCGCCTTCCACTCGAACGCTGGCATCGCTGGCTGGATCATGGCGAGGGACGAAATCCAGGCACGCATCCCGACGGGGACGATCTCGCTGGCGAAGGCGATCGGCGAGGTCATCCAGCAGGCGCGGGAGACGCGCGCGGCGGGAGGACGCGTGCGCGATATTTACAGCGCCCTGGACGCCAGCGGCCTGGTGCAAGCGAAATGTCTTTGCGAATGCTCGCCGCTGCGCGCCTTTGCCACGGATTTTAAGGATGGCTTCGACGTTGGCTCGTATGTGATCGGCGAGGGAGAAGGGTGCTACAAGATCCTCTTCCAGAACGAAAACCTCCTGCTTTACCAGCTGGCGGCTGGTGGCGAGGAGCGCCTGCTCATGACTGCACCGGACATCATCACCCTCTACAACGCGCAAAACGGCGATCCGATCACCAACGAGGACCTTTTCCTGCACCGTGAAGCAGGGGATCTCGACACCCTCCAAGTTGCCCTCAGCGTCATCCGCGTCGACCAGAAATGGTGGCGCAGGCCGGAAAACACCGAAGCCGCATGGCGGCCGTATTTCGATGTGCTGGGGTATGGCGATGAGGTGGTACGCTTCGATGCTTCGCAAATTAGTAATTAGTAATTTTTAATTAGTAATGGTGGAATGCTTTGTCCCTAACGGGCCAAAGCGAATAAATTTTGTGCCTTGCGCACGGCTGCAGAAAAAATAAAAAGGCTAGAGTCGATGCGACGCGTTAGCGGCGTATCGACTCTAGCCAACAACAATTAATCATTAATCATTTAAACTGAAAGGTTAGTGATATTATTGATAGAAACGATTAGATCGCTCGTCGCGATTCCGAGCGTGACAGGCGCTGCGCCGGAGCCGGGGAAGCCCTATGGCCCTTATGTGTATGAGGCGCTGGAGACGGCGCTGGGCATCTGCGAGGGGCTGGGCTTCCGCACCAAGCTGGACGACGAGGGCTACTATGGCTACGCTGAGATCGGCGCAGGCGAGGAGCTGATGGGCATCCTCGTGCATCTCGATGTGGTGCCGCCGGGATCCGGTTGGACCCACGATCCTTACGGCTGCGAGATCGCCGAAGGCAAGCTCTTCGGCCGCGGTGTCGTCGACGACAAAGGCCCGGCGGTGGCGGTGATCTACGCCATGAAGGACATTCTCGACAGCGAGCTTATGCTGGACAAGCGCGTGCGACTGATCCTCGCCAGCCAGGAGGAGGACGGTCCCTGGGCGGACATCGCGCGCTACAAAGCGCAGGAGGAGATCCCAGGCTTCGGCTTCACGCCAGACGCCAGCTTCCCGGCCACCTTCGGCGAAAAGGGCATCCTCGCAGTGGCGCTTTCCATGCCGGCGGAGCGCGCAGGTTTTCGCGAGATCCAGGGCGGCACAGCGACGAACATGGTCGCCGATCAGGCGCAGGCGGTGCTCATGGACGGCACTGTGCTGGAAACGCGCGGCAGATCTGCCCACGGCAGCATGCCAGAGCTTGGCGATAACGCCATCACCAGCCTGATGGCTCAGGCAGCGGCCCACGATTGTCCCTTTGCGCAGTTTTATATGGACCATATCGGCCACGCGCTGAACGGCGAGGGCCTCGGCATCGCCCTCGAGGACCGGGCCAGCGGCGGCCTGACGCTGAACGTTGGCAAGATCGAGCTGGCAGAGGGCAAGGTCACAATGCACCTCGATATCCGCTATCCGGCGACGTTTTCGCCGCAGGACGTGCTCGCGCCGCTGGAGGGAGTCTGCGCAGCGCATGGGCTCAGCCTCGTCAAGGAAGACTGGATGGCCCCGGTCTACATGGATGCCAACGGCCCGGTGATCAGCGCGCTCATGGCGGCCTATCGCGAGGTGACCGCCAGCGACATGCCGCCGACGGTCATGGGTGGCGGCTCCTACGCCCGGGCGATGGAGCACATCGTCGCCTTCGGGCCGGTTTTCCCATGGCGGGAGAGCACCGAGCACGTTGCCGATGAATACATTTATGTGGAAGATCTCGAAAAAATACGTGAAATTTATCGATTGGCTATTGAAAAATTGGCCTGCCATCGTACAATTATAAAGAAAGGATGATACTAGTGAAAAAAGGTTTGAAATTATTGTCGGTGCTGATGATCGTGCTCGGTCTCCTGACGCTGGCCGTTGGCATCATGACGACGGGGGTATTTGTCCTCAGCGGCGAAACGACAGCAGAGGTGAAATCCCTCATCGCGCTGACGCTGATCTTCAGCGTGGCCAACGGCCTCTTGGAATTTGTCGGCGGGGCGCTGGGCCTGCGCGCAGCGAAAAATCCTGCCAAAAGCCTCGATGCCGTGATCTTCGGCTTCGTCGCCCTCGCCGTCGGCGTTTGCTCCCTCGTGCTCGATTTCAGCGTGCAGAACATCTGCGCCTGCATCATTCCGCTGCTCTACTTCGTATGCGCGCTGGAGGTGCATCGCGCCTGAGTTAGGAGTGAGGAGTTAGGAATGAGGAGTTTTTCTGCTGGTTGATGCAAGGGGACGTTGCTACGGCGCTATCACAGCATTTCTTGCAGCGCAGCTGTGAACTGGTGCACAGCACCAGTAACTCCTCACTCCGAGCAAGCGCAGCGCGCTCGGCTGCGAAGCGGCTCACTCCTAACTAAAAAGTTTCCCCTTGAAAACTTCTTGCGCTCATGTTATTATTTTCAAAAT
>OLOM01002026.1_pt1 | contig 12786 bp, 12 predicted proteins | sample 1672531 | NCBI WGS metagenome assembly OLOM01 (sample SAMEA3136696, study PRJEB25190) | human gut metagenome | reverse complement strand
TGGTGAATTGATGCTGGCATTTAGTTTTGGCTCATTTATGCATCAGTATCAAAAGAAAATTGAATTTGCCAGTATTGAAGTCAATACAATCTGTTGTTCAAGAGTGCCTGAGTGGCTGGAACAGCAGGAATGTGATATTGGATATGTTCAAATGGTTAATTTGAGTGAATGTGGAAGTGCGAAAGTGACACCATTATTCCAGGAAAAGCTATGTGTGATGACTTCTCCATTACATCCTCTTGCGAATAAAGAAGAAGTGTATTTAAAAGATTTTATCAATCAAAGTTTTACATTTACATATTCAGAATGCTGTTTTACAGAACACTTTAGAAATTTACTGCTGGATGCAGATATTGCATTGAAAAGTGAATTGTTTTTAGGATCTGTCACTGCTGTCATTGAAAGCTGTATGAAAGAAAAGAGACTGTGTCTTGTTCCGTATGTTGCGGTTGATAAATTGAAAGAATATGGACTTGTTCCAGTTAACTGGGTAGATGCATTTCCAATCTATGATTGTATTATGACAAGTAAACAAGTGCAGCTACAAGATGAATTGTATCCAATTGTAGAAGCAAGCAAGAATTATTGTCTGCAGTTGAAAAAAGATTCAAAGACAAAAGATATTGTATTGTTATGAGGAAGAATAGTTCTTCCTCTTTTTTGGAACATTGTGCCAAAATACGTTGGAAATGCAATAATACATCAACAAAATAGTACAATGGAACTAGAGGTAAGTGGATATGAAATATAAACATCTAAATTTGAAGTATGCTTTGATCAATTGTTTTTACTTTTTTCTAGTTTGCGGCAGTGTTGGGTTTGCAAATAATTATCTGCAGTATAAAGGATTAGATACATCTGTGATTGGAGTGTTATTAACATCTGTTTCAATCATTGCTTTGATTGGGCAGACAACAATGGCTCCGATTGTTGATAAGTCAAAAGTATGGAATGAGAAGAGATTTATTATTTTTTCGTTATTAGTTGCGTCGATTGCGTATATTGCTTTGATTGTGATTCCTGGTGAATCTATTCTTTCTATGATAGTTACAGTTATTGGGTTAGCATTTGCGACTATTGGAGTTCCTTATTTGAATTCTCTTGCATTCATTTATGAAAAAGAAGGATACAAGATTAATTATGGACTTGGCAGAGGTGTTGGAAGTGCAGCGTATGCGGTTGCAGCTTTGTGTCTTGGTCAACTCATTAAATTAAAAGATCCATCTATTTTGCCAGTCTGGCTGCTAGTGATGGCAATTGCAACAATTGGTGTTGTTATGACATTGCAGGTGCCAAAAGATGAAAAGGAAGAAGTTGTTGAAGAAAAAGCTAAAATATCCTATGCATCATTCTTTCAGAAGTATTCTAATGTACTGATGATTGTTGCGGCAATGATTTGTCTGAACTTTACACATATGCTGATCAATAACTATATGATTAATATTATCAGTGATATTGGTGGTGATGCAGGCAGCCAGGGCAGTGCTACGTTTATTCAGGCAATGGTGGAATTACCTCCGATGTTTGGCTTTGCATTATTGTTAAAGAAATTCCGTGTAGATACATTGATGGTGTTCTCTGCGATTGCATGGTGTGTAAAAGATATATTGATCTTGATTGCACCAAATATGACAGTATATTATTTTGCGATGGTTTTCCAGATGTTTTCTTATGCAATTATTATTCCAGCATCTGTTTATTTTGTGGATGAATATATTGCGAGTGAAGATCGAAATCAGGGACAGGCAGTCATGGGTGCTGCTGGAACGGTTGGTGGACTATTTGCATCATTTATTGGTGGTTTCTTGTTAAGCTTGTTGTCTGTAAGAGCGACACTTTACGTTGGTATAGCGGTAGCAGTTGTTGGTGCTTTATTCATGCTTATTGGTATGAAAAAATTAAAAAAAAGCATAAAATAGTTTTATGCAGACAAGGATAGAAGCGCTATATAAATTATCTCAATCAAAATTCCGTTCTTCTTTTCATCTGAAAGAAAAAGATAAATTGTATGTGGAAGAAAAAGGGATGGATGTGATTCACAGGCATGCATGTGATTTTGTGAGAAATAAACTGGCAGATAGCTATCCAAAAAATGATGGAAAGCAAACACCAATGAAAGGCCATCCTGTGTTTATCGCAATGCATGCGTGTGCGTGTTGTTGTAGAGGGTGTTTGAATCGATGGTATCATGTTGAAAAAGGTATTCCTTTAACAGGTATTCAACAAGAAAAAATTGTTAATTTATTGATGTTGTGGATTGAAAATGAAATGAAAAAATGAGGGTGTGATCATCCTCATTTTACTGTGCGGTGAAAGTTCCTGAGATTTCTGCGGAAGTAATGATGTTTGTGAGTCCTTCATCAATGAATGAAAGATCGTCTTCATTTGTCGCATCAAAATTACCTGGTAATGAGAGTGGTGGTGCAGATAGTGCATAGACTTTAATGATATACGTATGTGTTCCGCTTGGTGGATATGGTCCAACATATTCCCCTGCCTGGCTGCCTGGATCCAGGTGTGTATCTGTAAGACCACTGACTCTCCAATGTAACCAATTATTTGCGGATGTGTCGATCATGTAGATAACATATTCTTCTGCACCATCAATTGCATTCCAGCTGAGTTCTGGTGTTCGATTGGATCCACAGGAAGAAGTGATATCACTGTTCCATTCACCATCAATTAAATCAGATGAAGTGATGGTGAGTGATGCTGTTTCTGTATTTACTTCAGGTTCCATTGTTTCTGTTGCTGGATCTGTAACAGAGATTCTTTCAACATTGCTTTTCCGTTTGACGGTATTTTTACTACAGGCACATAAAAGAAGTGGTGCGATAATGAATAATTTTGTTAAGTGTTTCATGAGTAACCTCCATGTCAATCATACCACTTTAATAAAAATGTATTCCACAAAAATGGAATACATGTAAATTACTCAATGGCATCTAAATGAACGTTTCTGACACCAGATAAATGTTTGAGGGTATCAGTCATTTCCTGGATATCACATGCCATCTTAGAAATATCTAAAGATAAAAGTACGTTTGCTTTATTTGCGATAGGTATTGCCTGGGAAATTGTTAAAATCGATGTATTGAGATCAGATAATGTTTTAAGAACAGATGAGAGTGTACCACTCTCATTTTTTAAAATCAGAGAAAGAACTGCTTTTCTTTCTGTCGTATCGTCTGCACTTTCGTAAACATAATCTTTATATTTATAATATGTATTTCTTGAAATACCTGCTTTTTGTACAGCTTCTGTAATTGTGGAAGCTTCATGATTTGTTAAAAGATTTCTTGCATAAATTACTTTATCTAAGTAATCTGGTAATATTTTTCTTGATACAATTAAAAAATCTTTTTTCATAAAACCTCCGAGCCATTTTTCGCAATGGTTCTTTCAAAAATTTTCCAATTACATTTTAAACCGTTAATGGCATCCTTATCAACTTGAGAAACAGGATCTTTTGAAATCAATAAACATGTTGAGCCAGAACCACTGATTAGAAATACACCATATTTAGAAACAATGTTTTTAACATCATCAAATTCATGGATTAATTGTTTACGGTATGGTTCATGGATTGCATCAACTGCACTGATTTTTAATAAATCCATATCTCCAGTGCGTAATGCTTCAACTAGTAGAGCTGCGTGTGCTCCATTGGAAGCGGTAGTTTTTCTATCATAGCTGTCTGGTAAGATTGCACGCGCTTTTTGCGTAGAAACTTCAAAATCAGGAACAAACAGTGTATATTTCCATGTATTATTCAATGTTAAGTGCTGTGTGAAGAAGTGGTGATCAAATGTCAAAGAAGCTGTAAAACCCCCATAAATGCATGGTGCAGCATTATCTGGATGTCCTTCCAGCTGACTTGCGAATTGAAAAATCTGATCTTTTGGCAATGCATTGTTATGTAATGCACTGCAGGCAAATAATCCACCACAGATCAAAGAAGCACTTGATCCAAGCCCACGACTGACAGGAATTTCTGTATGAAAAATTGCGTGAATATGATCATGAATACCAATGGCTTCACATCCAAGATGATACGCTTTTAAGAAAATATTATCTGGATTGTTGAAACGTTCTTCAACATTTTCAAGGATATCCTGATCAGAAAGTTCAACTTCAAAAGTGTTGTATAAATCAAATGCTAAGCCAAAACAGTCAAATCCAGGTCCGACATTTGCACTTGTTGCGGGTGTTTTAATTGTGATCATTGCCAATCTCCTTCATTCTTTCTGCGATGACTTTCATTCCGTCTTCTTTTTCAATGCTGCGTGTAAAGCGTACGGGAAGATCTTTTAAACATGCAAGATTGGATGGAATAGCTGTTTGTGTATATGTATGCAAAGCATCCATTGCTTCAAAATCATCTTCAATGCAATTGCTTGAAACTGCCTGGTATACATCTTTACAGAATTTATATGGAGAAGCAGTCGATAAAACAATTGACGGTGTTTTATCTTGTGTCTGTAATTGATATTGTCTATATGCATGCAGTCCAACTGCAGTATGTGGATCAATCAATACATGTTCTTTTTTATAGAGATCATGTATCGTCTTTGCACATTCTTCTTCACTTGTCCAGTAACCCTTAAAAATAGAAGAAATCTTTTCCTGAATATTTGATGGAATAGTATATGACCCTTGTTCGTTTAATTCTTTCATCATGTTAGCAACAAAAGAATCATCATTATCACTCATGATGAATAATAATCTTTCAAGATTGCTTGAAATCAGAATGTCCATGGAAGGTGACATTGTTGGAATGAATGGGCGATGAATGGAATATGTACCTGTATTCAAGAAATCTGTTAAAACATTATTTGAATTAGAAGCACAGATTAACTGATTTACTGGCAACCCTGTACGATATGCTAGATAACCAGCTAAGATATCGCCAAAGTTTCCTGTAGGAACGACAAAATTTACAGGATCTCCGCACTGGATTGCACCGTCTTTTACGAGTTTACAGTAAGAGGAATAGTAATAGACAACTTGTGGAATTAATCTACCTACATTGATAGAGTTGGCAGAGGAAATTGTTACGTTATGTAAAGATGCAAGTACTTGTGGATCTTGTGTTGCTTCTTTAACCATTCTTTGACAATCGTCAAAGTTTCCTTTGACCGCGATGACTTCAACGTTATCTCCAGTGGCTGTCTGCATTTGTTTCTTCTGTACTTGAGAAACGCCAACTTCTGGATAGAAGACTGTAATTGCGGTATGTTTTACATCTGCAAATCCGCTTAATGCAGCTTTTCCTGTATCGCCTGAAGTAGCAGTTAAAATGGAAATCGTATCATGACGATTTTCTTTGTTGTAGGATTGGATCAATAAATGCGGAAGCAATGTCAAAGCAATATCTTTGAATGCACTTGTAGGACCATGATAAAGTTCCATTAAGTATGCATCTTCTATTTTATGCAGTGGAACGATTTCTTCTGTATCAAATTTATTGTCATATGCCTGATTTACGGAGGAAGAAATTTCTTCTTCTGTAAAGTCGTCTAAGAAAGCATGAATGACTTTTGTGGCAATCTGCTGGTATGACAAATTTGTTAGCTCATCTACATTGATATGAATGTTAATGTTTTCTGGTGTGAAAAGACCACCATCTTTTGCTAGACCTTGAATAATTGCGTTATGACTTTCAACAATTTCATTTTTATTTCTGCTGCTTACATATTTCATACGATTCGCTCCTTGTAATAAACACGTTGATATGATACTATGTTCGCATTCTTAATACAAGTGTTTTTAAAATGGGTACACTGAATGGAGGAAATATGAAGATTGGATTACTTGGACATGGTGTTGTTGGAAGTGGTGTTAGAAAAATCATTGATGAAAAATTAACAGACGAAACAAAAAATCTAGAAATTACAAGAATTCTTGTGAAAGATACATCGGAAATTACAGACGTAAGAATGACAACAGATGTAAATGACATTCTTCTGGATCCTTCTATTGATGTTGTAGTGGAATGTATGGGTGGCATTGAACCAGCACGTAAGTATGCTTTGGAAGCGGTAGAGCACGGAAAGCATTTTGTAACTTCAAATAAAAAAATGTTTGCTTCCTCTATTTTAGAACTTCAGGAATGTGCAGAAAGAAATCATGTGAGCCTGCATTATGAAGCGACTTGTGGCGGTGGAATTCCGTGGATTGCGAATATTGATCGTTGCAAAAGAGTTGATACAATTGATTCTTTGAAAGGTATTTTTAATGGCACAACAAACTATATTCTTTCACGTATGTACCATGAGAATCAGGATTTTGTCTCTATGTTAAAAGAAGCACAGGATTTAGGATATGCAGAAAAAGATCCAACAGATGATATTGATGGATATGACATTCGCTATAAGACAATGATCAGTATTTTAAAAGCATTTGGAAAACGTGTTAATTTAGAAGATATTCCGATGTTTGGGATTCGCTATATTGATGCGAGTGATTTGAAGTACTGCAAAGAAAATGGATATGTTGTAAAGATGATTGGACGTGCAGAAAGAAATGGTGATGTTGTATCTAGTTCTGTAATGCCAATGTTTGTGAAAAAAGATGATGTATTTGCTTCTATTCCTTTGAATTTTAATGCGATTGCATCGAATTCGAAAACACTTGGGAAAGCGGTTTATATTGGACAAGGTGCGGGTTCTTTACCGACAGCACATGCAGTTGTGCAGGACATTATTGATATTGAAAAATCACAGAGTATGGAAATGCAATTTGAAGATGGAATGATCAATAATGAAAATGTTGAAGGCATTTACTATATTCGTTCTAAAAATATGGAAGTTTTTCAGGATATTATGGATGGCGAAGTTACAAAGAAAGTTCGTTTATTAGAAGTATTAGATCGTATGAAAAAGGCAAATGATAAAGAAGCATTTATTGCGGAGGTGGAAGCATGATCAAGGTTACAAAATTTGGTGGTTCATCTGTTGCGAATGCGAAGCAATTTGCTAAAGTGAAACATATTATTGATAGTGATCCTTCTAGAAAGTTCATTGTTACAAGCGCATGTGGAAAAGAGAGTCACGAAGATCATAAAGTTACAGATCTTCTGTATTTGATTCAGGCACATATTAAATATGGTGTTTCTTATGAAAGCCTGTTTGATATGATCGTGAAAAAATATAAAAGTATTCAGGAAGAGCTGCATTTGCATGTGAATCTAGATGAAGAGTTTTTAAGGATTCGTAAAATCATTCAAAATGATGATTCTCCTGATTATCTTGTTTCTCGTGGTGAGTATTTAACTGGAAAGCTTTTAGCAGAATATTTGGGTGCTAAATTTGTTGATGCGGCAGATGTTGTCATGTTTCATTATGATGGAACAATTGATATGAAACGTACAAGTGAAAAACTGATGCAGTATGTACAAGGCAGTGAAAAAATTCTGATTCCTGGTTTCTATGGTGCAACGCCAAATGGCACAATCAAAGTCATGAGTCGTGGAGGTTCTGATATCACAGGTGCAGTACTCGCAAATATTGTAGATGCAGATGTTTATGAAAACTGGACGGATGTATCTGGGTTCATGGTTGTTGATCCTAGAATTATTCCAAATCCAATTTCAATTCCAAGAATTACATATTCAGAACTGAGAGAAATGAGTTACATGGGAGCAAATGTTCTGCATGATGATTCTGTTTTCCCTGTGAGAGAAAAGAATATTCCAATCAATATTCGTAATACCAATGAACCGGATCATCCAGGAACAATGATTATGGAAGACTGCAGTGAAATGGATAAAGTAGATCCACCACATGCAATTACAGGAATTACGGGCAGAAAAAACTATACGGTTATTTCTTTGACGAAAGCACATAGCAGTGCTGAAATTGGTTTTTTAAGAAAAGTATTACAGATCTTTGAGAAGTATAATGTTTCGATTGAAGCTGTCCCTGTAACAGTGGATACGTACAGTATTGTTGTACAGACGCATTTGATTAACCATTGTCTGTATGAAATTATTGGGGAATTGAAGGAAACAGTACATCCAGAAGATATTCGTGTGGAAGATCATCAGGCAATGATTGCGGTCGTTGGCAGAGAAATGAAGCAGCGTGCTGGTATTTCTGGTCAGTTATTGAGTGAATTTGGCAGAAACAAGATCAATATTCGTACGATTTCTCAATCATCTTATGAGTTAACAATTATGATTGGTGTTTCGGATAATGATTTTGAGAAGTCAATTAAAGCAATATATGAAAAATTTGTTGCGGAGGAGAAGAAACAATGAGAATAGGTATTGTTGGTGCGACAGGTGCTGTTGGCAGACAAATGATCACTTGCCTGGAAGAAAGAAAAATTGATGTTGAAGAATTGCGCTTGTTTGCTTCTTCTAGATCTGCCGGCAAAAAAATTCCATATTTGAATCAAGAAATGACAATTCAGAAAGTTTCGGTGGGCTGTTTTGATGGTTTGGATTATGTGCTTGGTGCAGTTAGTAATGCATTGAGTAAAGAATATCGTCCTATGATTGAAAAGGCGGGTGCGGTATATATTGATAATAGTTCTGCATTCCGCATGGAAGATGATGTTCCTTTAGTTGTTCCACAAATTAATGGTGAAGATGCATTGAAGCATCATGGAACGATTGCGAATCCTAACTGCTCTACGATCATTACATTGATGGCATTGGCTCCCATTTGCAGACTGTCTAAGATTAAGTCAATCAATGCTTGTACATACCAGGCAGTCAGTGGTGCTGGAATGCATGGGATTGAAGAGCTGGAAAATCAATGTGAAGCAATTCGAAATCATGAAGAAGTTGAAGTGCACACATTCTCTTCACAGATTGCCTATAACGTGATTGCGGATATTGGAAGTATGCTGGAGAATGGCTATACAACAGAAGAAATGAAAATGCAAAATGAAGGAAGAAAGATTCTGCATTTGCCTGAATTGAAAGTGACATGTACATGCGTGAGAGTTCCTGTATATCGTTCACATTCAATTTCTGCAACGGTTGTTTGTGAGAATCATATTTCTATTGCAGAAGCTGAAAAAGCAATTGATGCATTTGAAGGGGATGTTTTATACAAAGGTGTTCCAACACCTTTATTGACAACAGATCAGGATCTTGTATATGTTGGCAGAATCAGAGAAGATCTGACAAATGAGAATGGACTTGTTATCTGGTGCTGTGGTGACCAGATTCGAAAAGGTGCGGCAAGTAACGCTGTTGAAATAATGGAATATCTGATGAAGCATGAATGTGTTACAATACTGTAATACAAAGGAGAAAAAATTATGTCTCGTAAGTCAATATTAGCTTTTTCAGCTATTGCTCTAGCAGCAGCATCCGCTTTAGCAGCGTATACATTAAAGAAATCGAAGAAAACACAAGAGAACGAAGATGATGATGAAATTCACTTCATTAAGATTGAAGATGGTGATGTAGACGAGAAGAAAGTCGATCCATCTTTTGAAGAAAAGAGCGATGAAGTAAAAGAAGTTGCTTCTGTGTATCCATATCTCGATTTGGATTTTATTGAGAAGATTTTAAATAAAAATGATGAATTTAACAGCAGCTATGAAGAGGATTCACTTGTTACTGTAATGCATCATGTTCGTTTTGCGATTGCTGAAGAAAGAAAAGCATTTGAAGAAATCATGGGACTGAGTGGATATGAGACAACAACACAGGATGACAAGGTTGTCGCAACACGTAAGTTCTTTACACAGCCTGGTGCAATTATTTCAGATATTTTGAATGTTGCAAATCAGACAAATGCATTACAAGGTGTATACGAAAAATATGATATTCGATAAGATACAATGATGAATTGTATCTTTTTGCTTGGTACAATAGAACAACAAGAGGTGAAGCATGGAAGAAAAAGAAATCATTGAAGAAGAAAATAAACCATCCGAAAAAGAGCCGGCAGATGGTAATTTTATGAAAATTATTTTATTGCTGGCGATGGTGTTTGTGGTTATGTATATGGTATTTGGAAAAGGAAAGAACGATGATGCGTGCATTGTTGTTTCACAATCGCCATTTGGACAATCACAAAAGCAGGTCTGGATCGATCTGGAAAATAAACTGCAGGCAAAAGGTGTTGCGGGATTTGATTTAGAAGTTCCTGAAGAACTGGAACAAACATATACAAATGTATCTTATCGAGCTTTCTCTTATCAAATTTCTGAAGTGACATTTCATGATGATAATGGTGAGGATGTTATCCGTATTGATAAGGCAAAATTCTGTGGAAAAGATATTCTGACAACAGATGATAACTCATATACGAATATTCAGAAAGTTACGATTGATGGAAAAGATGTGAAAGAACGTGGAAATGGGGATAAATATTCTGCGATTTCATGGGTAGATGATGAATATTCTTACGGTATTACAGCTTACAATGGCGGTATCGATGAATCTACGATTGAAAAATATATTTCTGAAATAAAATAACAATTATAAAACATGATTGAGCATCTGAAACACTTAGTTGATGATGAAGTATTCAATGGTGGTAAAAGTATACAATCTGTGGATGTAGTTATCAAATGAAAAGAATTATTGATATTTGCTTTGATTACAACTATAAAGAATTGGTTGAACATGGATACAGAGAAAAAGGTATTTTAGATTTTCATGTTGTGGATTGTCCGATTCATTTTGAATATGGTTTATTAAAACCGTTTACAAAAGAACATATGATAGAAAATTTGAAAAAATACTACTCCAGCCAATGACCACTTATGAAAGATATCATTGCTGGATGGGAATGTGATATAGATAATTATTTTGATTCACTTGAAAACGCGAAAGAAATCCGATTCTGGATATCTAATACTGTAAATAATATTGTTGGTTTAGAAATTACCTGTACAATACTAAAAGAACAGATTCCGACTTATGTTTGTTTTTTACCACGTTTGGATTTAACAGATCTTAACATCGATATTTTTTCTGATTTAGATAGGGAGGTAAATTACTATCTTTCTATGAAAAAAATGTTGCCTGTTGGTTTGTCAGCATTCAAAAAGAATGGGGAAAAGCTGTTAAATGAGAATAAAGAATTACGCATTATCCATGATAATCAGATACATTCTGTTGATGGAGATTACTTTGATTCAGAATTTTATAAAGTGATCAATAGTGGATGTACAAGCTGGGAAGATTTTATTGAAAATCTCCTGACTATCTCATTCAGAATCAGCAATGGATTTGCGGTTGGATCTACATTCGTTATAGAGTGCACGAGCTTAAAAAAGAATGGAAGTAATAGTGGTACATAAAAGGAAAACTATTATTTGCAATGTAATTAAGTTAAGGCAAATAAGAAGTCATTAAAATAAAATATTTGTCATGTAAACCCTGGATGTAGAGCTACATCCAGGGTTTCTATCACATTTCAATTAGAATTGATGATTTTCAAACTTGACAAAAAGGAAAAATGATTCACTTTAGAAAAATTTTCCTGCGACTCGAATATGAAATATCATCAGTGTGACGCTATGATGCTTATATGTTGAATGGAACAGATGATTTAGGTTTCATATTGCGTTGACATTTTTATCTGGTCTTACTGTGGCCAGAAATTTTTTTACTCATTTTAATGTGATTTCAATGACAGTATCAATTGGATCTGGACATTGATGTGCTAATGTATCGATGTTTAAGAATGTGTATTCTGGATAGCTTTCAGCATTCCATGGTGTTTGAATCTTGATTTCTGATCCATCTGATAATCTTCTGACTTTCAAGATTTTATCCTTTGGAATGTGTACTGGAATATCGAAGACACTTTCATCTAATACGTGTGCGTAGATGATATTTCCTTTTTGTGTATATCTTCCCCATTCTGGTTTTTCTAGATCACATTTCCTGCATCCATAGATTGAAGCTTGATTATACTTCATCCATTCCCCAATTTCGTGCAGAATTTTTCTGGATTGTGATGGGAAACAGCCTCTTGCATCTGGGCCAACATTGCAGATCAGATTGCCGGATTTGCTGACGCATTCAACGAGTGTTCTGATGATGAGTTTTGCTGATTTGTAATTTGTATCTTTGGAACAATATCCCCAGTGTTCATTCATTGTTAGACATGCTTCCCAAGGGATTGGATCACCTTTGACATTTGTAATACCTGTTGGTGGAATCATTTGTTCAGGAGAAGTAAAGTCACCTGCAGTAAAACTAGGATGTTCTTCTCTGATTGTTCCTTGATAAATGCCATCTCCTTCTAGACGATTGTCAATAATCATATCAGGCTGGTATTCTCTTGCCATGGAAACAATCTTATTGGCATCCCATGTATCTTTTCTCATATTCCCATAAGAAAAATCAAACCACATAATATCCAGCTTTCCATATTCCGTTAGTAATTCTTTGATTTGTGTATGCATGTAGTCTAGATATCTTGAAAAGTCTCTGTTTTCATTGGAGCATTCAGGATGATTTCTCATTGGATGATGTAAATCTTGATAGTGTGGATAGTCTGGGTGATGCCAGTCTAGTAATGAATAATAAAGTCCTGCTTTTAATCCTTCATTGCGGAAAGCTTCCAAGAACTCTTTGATATAGTCTCTGTCTGATTTCCATGTTGTTGTTTTCGTGTTGAAAAGGCAATAACCATCATGGTGTTTTGCGGTCATGACTGCATATTTCATGCCTGCTTCTTTTGCATCTTTTGCCCATTGTTTTGGGTCGAATAAATCTGGATTGAATTCTGAGGCATATGGAATATAGTCTTCTTCTTTCATTTCTTCATTATTCCTTACCCATTCTCCTCTAGCGGGGATTGCATA
>OLOM01002004.1_pt1 | contig 12883 bp, 10 predicted proteins | sample 1672531 | NCBI WGS metagenome assembly OLOM01 (sample SAMEA3136696, study PRJEB25190) | human gut metagenome | reverse complement strand
AACAAGCGGGTTTCTGTCATATATCCTCTTAGGTCAACCTTGGTCTAACAGAGCCTTGTCTTTTCCTTGAAAAAGTTAAGGGGATAGGATTGTCCCCTATCCCCTAGAATTACGAACTACTTGATGGGAACAGGAACGGCCAACAGCTCATTATTGGCGTTCTGCACGAGGATTTCCGGCGAATGGAACCGCTTGTCCCAGTGGTCGAACTGTTCCTCCGTAAGACTGGCGTCCTCTCCGCTCTCAGGGTCGAACCCTGAAATGAAGAACGTGCCCGCCATCATTTCCACGATTCTTGAATCAGCCCCGTCTTCGAGGTCGTAGGCTCGGATTGCACGGTTGAGCGTCCACCTGCCGAGTTTGCCTTCCTCATTGCAGTAGATGGTCGCCCCGTTTTTGAGTCCGAATGGTTCGATGTAGCCGCCTACCTCATGCTGTTTCGCTTCGAGGGTGTTGGGGATGGTTTTGCGAATGGGTTTCTCGTCCTGCTTGATGACGAGGATTTCGATGGTTTCCTGCTTGTCGCTCATTTTCGCTCCTAGCTTGTTTGTGTGAACGATTCCACTATATCACATCGTGAGAAAGAAGCAAAATCCCGCAAAACCATAAAAACACAAACACCCCTCAATGCCGTGGAAAATACAAAAACCTCCAACAAACGAAAGGGGCAAAACGTTGAAAACCAAAGAATCCAAAAGCCTCTACAAGGAAGTCAAAAAAAGAAAGAGTCCGGCTGGTGCTCAAAATCCGCAAAACACCTACCGGACTCTTCTTAGAGGGTAATCTATTCCGCGGTTCGATACTTATATGTGGAACTAACTATTCCAAGAGTTAGAACAGCCCATCCGTCGAACATGGCAAATTACCGCCGTTCGTCTCCTTGTTCAGTTTATTTTCGTGATACCGACAAGATGATTGCCATTCCCATTGCAAGTCTGCATCCAATCGCCGGAGGCGGGAGCATACTGGGCACCCTGAACGCTCTGTCCGTTAACCCGATAGGTGGAGCCGTTCATGGTGAACGTCTGACCCGCTTGCAGATTGTTAATCCACGCGCCACCCATATTGTTGTGTTGCGCATACACGTGTCCGTTGCCATAGTTCAAGTCCACGATGCCGCCGCCGTCAACCGCGCCTTGGCAGTGGTCTGCGGCAGAAGTCAAATCGCAGGACATGGAACTGTAGTAGCCGCGCGGAGTGGACTGAGTTGGAGTGTAGGAACCATAGTTGGAACGGGTAGGCGTATAGTTTCCGCTCGTGATGTTGGACGGCTGAGAATAGGACGCGGACGCCACGCTCTGCTGACGTTCCTGTCCGATACGGGACTGACGTGCGTTCATATCGTCGGACACACTCTTAATTAGCTTGTCCAATTCGGACACGTCCACGCTCATGGTCTGCACGTCCGTGGATTCCATCAAATCCTTGGCCTTCTCCAACAGGTCAGACAGTTTATCGCGATTGTTTTCATCGTCCACGTTGCCGTTGGATGATTCCAAAATTCTCTTACCCTTATCAACCATATCGGCAAGCTTCTTCCTCATATCATTAAGCTTGTGGGAGGCGATGGCGGTATCCACGGATTTGGCCGTCCGGTCGATGGAACGGATAAGAGAGTGAATGCGATTATTGGACTCGACCGTCTTGTCGGTCAGGGATGAAACGGTGAAGACAGTAGCCTTCTCTTTTTGCGACATGTGGATTTTAGTCGCTTCCGTTAATTGGGATTGCAATGCCTTACGGGCAATACGGGTAGCGTCATCATCGTCACGAGTGGCAATGGTCTTGTTTTGAACGTTTTCTGTATCCTGTTTCAAACGTGCAGTCAGAGTGACTGTATGGTTCAATGCCGTCTCATATTCTTTTCGATTCTGCATGAACTCGTTGGCGGTAGCCGTGTTGGCGGGAATAAGAACCATTGCGATAGCCAGTGAGAGGAACATGATGGTTCTCATGGTCTTGGTGTTGGTTTTCAATTTTTTGCTCCCTTGTTTTCTTTGATTTGGTTTCTTTTTTGTGGAATATGTTTTTACGGCTTTAACCTAGGAAGGCCATTTCGTCGGCTAGTTCGTCTTCGCCTTTTTCTCTGAGTAGATTCGCCACACCGTATCGTTGATTCCAACAACGCACGATGGTGTCCGCTTTTATGTCGGATGCTCCCCAGATGGTTGGTAGAATGGAACATTCGTCCGGCTTGTGGCTGATGCCGTAGCATGTTCCGTTTCCGGTATTGTTGTAGACGAGTCGAACCGGCTTACCGCAGAATGGGCATGAGGCTAGGTGGTAGCTCAATTACGACACTTCCCTAAAAGCTCTTTGATTGGGGTGACTTCTTTTACTTCGAGAATCCAAGCCGAGGTTATATGGTCGTTAGTCCAGTTTGGGAAAGTCCCTATCCGTTATGGTTTGAACCATCTTGCGGCGTTCTTCGTCCTTGTTGGGGGTCTACGTATACGCCATATATTTTGACGCTGACACTATGGGACCTTCGAGGACTCCCGCGTCTACGTGCAGTTTCATTATGGATTGCTCCTTTGGGTTTCTTTCGTGTGGACACTTCTAGTATAACACGTCTTTGGTTTAGTTTTATCGTTCTTGTCTTGGTGAGAAAACCGCGTCAGTCCTTCTTCTGCAATCTTTTTGCACGTCGTTCTTCGGGAGTGCCGAAACGCTTGTAGTAGCATTCCTTGGAGCAGATGTCGTAGGCTTTCATGCCGGAATAGTAGGGGTATTTTCGACCACATTCGACACAAGTTCTGGTGGCCGTAGCCATCATGTTTTTGGCGAAGGCGATACCCTCCGGAGTTCCAGTTGCGATATACCTGTCACCGCGCTTGACGTAGGTGATGCACCCGTAGTGGCGGAGCCGTTCCATGCTGGCTTTGGCTGTGGGCTGGGAAACGTAGTTCCAGCCGTATCCTTTGCGGGAGATTTCCTCAAGAATGTTGAACATGTCGTATTGGAGATACTTGCGTTCGAGCTTGTACTGTCCGACATGTGTTTCAACGAACTCGCTGATAGCGTCCATGTCGGGGATGAACCAGTCTCCGATGGCGGAGTAGTGTTCGATTCTTCCGAAGCCTTTCCGGACGAGGGATTTGAGGATTTTCTTGGTTTGTTCCAAGAGGATTCGACTGTTGTCTTCCTGCTTGTCGCGGGATGAAATGAATTCCAAGAGACTGTATTCGTCTGCTGTGATGTTGCTCATGTCTGTCTCCTTGTTTGCTTGAACTATCTTTATGTGAACAATGCCAGTATAGCATAGATTGAATGTTTAGCCAATCTTACCAAACGTCACTCAGCGCAAGCCATGGCGGCATGAAAGACTTTGTGTGAACAATTCCATTGTGACGTATGTGGTCTGAAATGCAAAAAAGCAAAAAGCCCCAACCCTCCTTATATCAGGAAGGTCAGGGCTTCCAGTCTCAAACAGACATCAGTCGTTGCGGCGGACAGAACGCTCCACTCCAACGAAGCCAACACCCATCATCAGGGCGACGATGGATACTGCGGCGATACCCGCCACATCCACGCCGGTGGCGGCAAGATTATCCTCACCAGTGTCCGTGATGGTCTTGTTGTCGGCGTCCACCTTATATGTGGTGGTCTTGTCGTTCTTCTTGTCAGCGGTGTTCATGCCCTTGTTGACGGACGTGGCATTGCCGTTGTTGCCGTTGGAGGAACCGTTGGCACCATTGGAACCGGTGGTATTGCCACCGTTGCCGGTATTGCCGGTGTCTTCCTCGTTGGACGGAATCGTGTAACCGGGGTCGATGTCGTCCTTCTCGCCCGGCTTCGTGGCGATGCCTTCAAGAGCGTTCTTCGCATCCGTCAGAGCGGCCTCGGTCTGCTTCTTGTCGGCCTTGGCCTTGTCCAGCTTCGCGTTCGCGTCGGCCAGCGTCTTGTCGGCGTCGGTCTTAGCGGCCTTGGCCTTGTCCAAGTTGGCTTGGGCGGTCTTCTGCTCGTCCTGCGCCTTGGACAACGTCTTCTCCGCTTCCGCCAGCTTCTTCCGGGCTTCGGCCAGCTTCGCGTTCGCGTCGGTGTAGCCGTCCAGCTTGGCTTGGGCTTCCTTGACCTGCTTTTTGGCTTCGTCTACTGCGGCCTGAGCCTTGTCCACGTTCGACTGGGAGGTCTTCACCTGCTGGTTCGCCTCATCGAACTCGTTCTGGGCTTTCTTAGTCGTGGACTGCTTCTGCTCGTACACGGTCTGCTTCTTGTCGGCCTCGTCCTTCGCCTGAGCGTAGGTGCTGTCGGCGGTCTGACCGGCCTTGACTGCGGCATTGTATGCGTCGAGGGCCTTCTGGTAGGCTTCGTTCTTAGCCTTGGCGGTCTTGGCCGCTTCGTCGGCGGTCTGCTGTGCGGACTGCGCGCGTTCCTGTAGTTCGGCAAGCTCCTGCTGGGCCTGTTGCGCGGCCTTCTTCGCCTCGTTCGCCTTGTCAAGAGCCTTCTGATACACGTCGGCGGCGGAGTCCAATGCGTTCTTGTAGGAGAGAATCTGCTGACGGTAATCGTTCACGGAAACACCGCTAGAGTACAGGTATTTCTGGCTGAAGTTCTGCGCGGCGGTCAGCGAACCTGTGATTGCGAAACCGGTGGTGTCGCAATCCGGGTCGATGATGTTCAGATAGTGTCCGGTCTGCTCGTAGATGTCCGGATACTTCATGTAGATTTCCACGGCGGTCATGTTGCGCAGTTCCGGATTCTTCTCCGCATACCGGTCGAACACGGCCTTCTCTTCCGTATACCAGCCATCGTAGGGGTTATCGTAACCCCAAGCGAGGTTCTGGGAGGTTCCGGTGAACACGTGTCCCATATTCGGGGAATACGTATTGTAGTCGGCGGCAAGCTGCGCGTCGGCGGTGTCTGCATCGTTGACCGTCCACTCCGGCAGTCCGAGGCTACGGCGAATCTCATTGCCCTTGTCAATCATGTCGAGAGCGTCGAGCATGTTCTGCAAGCTGGTTGCGGAGTTTTCCTCACCAATCTTCACCCAATCCTCGTTCTGATACTTGACGAGCTGGTCGAGGGCGTACTGGGTGTCCTCGTTCTTGTAGCTGGAGGCGAGCTTCCACTGGTAGAAGCCGATGGAGCCGGATGCGAGCTGCTTGTCCGCGTTGTCGGCTGTGGCTTTCTTGGAGTCCGCGTCGGCTTGAGCGGTGTTGGCGGCCGTGTTCTTCGCGTCCGCATCCTTCTGCTTCTCGCTGATGCCGTTCTTCGCGTCCGCCGCGTTCTTGTCGGCAGTGGTCTTCGCGGTGTCGGCGTCGTTCTTCGCTGCTAACGCGGCTTCGAGTTCGGCCTTGAGCTGGCTGATGGTCTTCTGGGATTCGTCGGACTTGGCCTTGGCGTCCGAAGCGTTCTTGTCGGCCTTGTCCTTGTCGGATTTAGCAGCGGCTTCGTTGTTCTTGGCGGCGGTCAGACTATCGGCCTTCTTCTGGGCTTCCTGCTTGGCCTGTTCGACCTGCTGGTTGGCGGATTCCAACTGCTTGGTGGTCTGGTCGAGCTGGCTGTTCGCGTCGGAGAGCGCCTGTTGGGCTTTCTTCTGGTTTTCCGGATTGGCGGATTCACCGGCGTTCTGCTGTGCCTGATTCAGATTCGTCTGAGCCTGATTGACGGTGGTCTGCGCGTTCTGAACCTGCTGGTTGGCAGCGTCCAGAGTGGTCTGGGCGTTGTTCACCTGAGTCTGGGTCTGATTGACGGTGGTCTGTGCGCTGTCAACGTTGGTCTGTGCCTGATTCAGATTCGTCTGTGCCTGATTGTCATTGGCTTGGGCCTCGTCCACCTTGGCCTGTCCGTCGGCCACGGGGTCTGACTGTGCGGGGGTCGTAGTGGCCGTAGTGGTATTGTCCGGCGTGGTGGCGGTCTGGGGGGTTGCCTGTGTGGCCTGTGCCACGGTGTCCTGAGTCTGGGATACTGCGGTCTGCGCCTGTTCGATAGCGCCGTTCACGTCCGGCTGGATATTGTTGGCATCATCCGCGAACGCGGTGGCCGGTGCGGCGAGTGCCGCAACAGCCACGGTAGTGGCGATGAGCGTCTTCTTGACGTTTGCCAAGATTATCTCCTTTGTTTGGTTTCTTTTCCACGTGTGGGGTGGAGTCTTTTACATTATACCCCCCTTGTTAGAAGGGTTTCCAGCTCGCGCAAGGGAACCCCGAACGAGAGGAAAAGCGCCTTGGATGGGATTCGAACCCACGACCATCCGCTTAGAGGGCGGACGCCCTATCCACTGGGCTACCAAGGCAAAGCCCCATTGTGGGGCCATTGGATTCAGAAGATGTTCTCCTCCAAAGAAGTCAACGACTTGCTCGTCTGATTCAACTCCCAGAATCCACGCTCGAACTTCTCCGCCAATCCCAAGACCTGTTCGACCTTGTCGAGAAGTATCTTGGCGGACTCGTCAACACCCTTGAAAGTGGTGATAGGCACACCATCCCGATACACGGGGATTCGGGCAGTCTCCGTGGGGATTCCAGCCGCGCTTCCATTGTCTCCAGCGTATTGCAGTGAGAGGTCGTAAGTGAGAGAGAAAGTAGCCTCCTTGACGTATCCTTCTTCGCCCCACATGCATAAGGTCATCTTCCAAGAGCGAGAGAAGGAACGTTCGGGATTGCAGACATGGCTTTTCGCCCAAACGTACTTGCCTTCCTTGGTGTTCCTTTGAAGGTAGGAAAGGTTTTCGGTCATTCCTTTTTCGAACTCTTCGAGAGTGGTCTGCTTGTCCATTTTTGCCCCTTTTTGGTTTTCTGTTTTTGTGTGAACAATTTCAATATAACACAAATATTGGGGCAAATCAACCCAACGAAGCCAACTCCACCTCAACCCCAGCCAACTCCTCCAACAAACGCTTACGACGAGCCACCAGCAGACTCTTCCTACGAGCACCCGAGAACACAGGATGCCCCGAAACAACATCATGAGCGTTCACCATATTCTTCCCCGTCGGACTTCCATCACGATTATTGCCCAACATGGTCAAATCAGCCGTATTCAACGAACCATCCCGAAAACGGAACCCGTTCTCGAACATGACCCGCTCCAAATGGGCGATATTCAACGCTCCAAACTGGGGAACCGTGACCCCACTGGAATATTGGAGACGGCGGGACTCCCGCAGTCGGGCCAGATAATGCAGGAATTGAGCCAAGGATATTTTAGACAGTTTCGCCAATGAGCCGACACCAATCGAATACAGGCGGATACGGAAATCGGAGTCATCCACCCCCTCACGATATAAAGCGGAATCCTCCACCGGGCGGAAATCCAAACCGTTTTTTCTCAAACGGTTCCCAACGACTCGCATATAATCCGAGCCAAAAAGTCCAGTGAACTGTTCGGCGGTCATCGCGGTGATATCCCCGACCGTGCCAAGTCTCATTTTCAGCTTGCGCAACCGGAATTGGTCGGAGATTTGGCCGCGAGTGTTGACAAACAGTTTTTCTATCGGGTCTACCGGAGCCACTGTGGACATTCTATAATCCCCTTTTCTTAACAGCCTTCGCCGTGGATGGCGTTGCGGTAGGCTCCCCCATAACCGTCTTCCCCCTCATCCTCGACGGCGGTCGGAACGTAATCCTCGACGTAATCGACCGAACCCAAGGGGATGCTCACGCGGTTGGTGGCGGAAAGGAACGCCTGTATCCGTTCAGGGTTCGCCACCCTGTATTCGGTGCGGCGAATCGGCGGATGGTAGGTCATTGGGTAGAACACGTTTTCCAATAGTTCACCGCTGATGGCGTGGAGTGCGATGCTGGTTTCGTGGTCGAGCACGTGGGCTGTGATGACGGGTTTCGTCAGGTCTATGTTGTCTTCCGTTACGAGCGTATGTCCGCTGTTGAGGTGGATTATCTTCCACATTTTTACGTTCCTTCTTTTTACTTCAGCTTGATTGTGTGAACGATTCCAGTATACCACATAAATAAGAGGATTGAGACAGCGTGTCAAACAAGTCCCATCAATGATATATACTGGATACGTCCACAAATAAAGAGCCAAGCGCTGTTCGAAAAACGGAAACGACACGCCGGGGTTGCCAGAAGAACACTGTGTGTTATAGTGGGAACCACGGCAAGTTTCAATCAAGTCCGGTGACAGACCGGAATTGACCGTAGAGCGGCGATAGGACGCAAGTCCCAATCGCCGCTTTTTTCATGCAGTGCGGAAAGAGAACAACAGACCTTGACCGCAAAAACCAATATCCGCTACCGCGTGGGAGCCGACGTAGGACTCAACAGCCTAGGATTCTCCGCAATCCAACTCGACGCCAACGGCAACCCGACAGCATTGCTCAAAACCCTCAGCTACATTCACGATGGCGGAGTAGACCCGACCCAAAACAAGTCCGGCACCACCCGCAAGGCCGTGGCCGGAATCGCACGACGAACCCGCAACATGCGCAAACGCCGCCGCCATCGTCTCAGCCAGCTCGACCGTCAGCTCTACCAACTGGGTTATCCGGTAGATGAAGTCCCGGACTGCGAGCAAGACCTTTATGAAGACTGGAACACCCGTTCCGCTTTGGCTACCACCTACGTATCCGACAAGGACAGGCGTGACCGGATGATTGTCATGGCAGTCCGACATATCGCACGCCATCGCGGTTGGCGCAACTCCTACAGTCGGGTCGAAACCCTGTTCGAGGACGTGGAACCGTCCGACCAGTACAAGGATTTGAAACAGCGTGTGGAGACCCGTCTCGGAGTGAAACTGGACGATGATATGACTCCGGCACAGCTCGTCGCGTTGACTCTTTCCGAACGTAACGGCAAACTGGTTCGACTTCGTACCAGCACCAAATACGGTGAGGGCGTTCTGCCGAACCGTCTCATGCAGTCCGACAATGCGCGTGAACTCCGACGCATCTTCACCGTCCAGCAGGTACCAGAGGAAGTTTGGAAACCCATTCTGCGTACCGTGTTCCACTGCGCGTCCCCCAAGGGTTCCGCAGAGAAGCATGTCGGAACTGACCCGCTCGACTCGACCCAGAAGAGAGCGTTGAAGGCCAGCCTCGCCTTCCAGAAGTATCGTATCCTCAACGTCATCACCAACCTGCGTATCCGACGCAAAGGCGAAGCATCCCGACCGTTGACCGTCAGCGAGAAACAGGATGTGTACGAACTGCTCACCACCGCCAAGGAAGACGTGGAATGGTTGGACGTGTGCGCCGTGCTCGACATCGAACGCAACGAACTCAAAGGCGTCGGCACCCTCACCCATGACGGGGAGGAACGCATCGGCAACAAGCCGCCGGTATTGGACACCGTAATCCGACTCCACGGCATCAAAAACACCAAACTCCGCAAGATGATGGACGCATGGTGGAACGCCGCCACAGAGGACGAACAGGCCGCGATGATTCGGCTACTGTCCAACACGGTTGACTTGGACAAGGTGCGCGACCTCATCGAATACGCCTCCCCCATCGAATTCATCGACGGGTTAGACGAAGACCTGCTCACCCCATTGGACTCCATCAGCCTTCCCATCGGACGTGCCGCCTACTCCGAAAAGACCCTCGACCGACTGTCCAAACGCATGTTGGAAACGGAAGACGATTTGCATTATGCGATTCGCCACGAGTTCGACGTGCCCGCAGACTGGAAGCCTCCGGTTCCACCCGTTCAGGAGCCGACCGGCAATCCCGCCGTTGACCGAGTGTTGAAAGCGTTCAACCGTTTCCTCAGCCAATGCGAACAAGAGTACGGCATTCCGGAAAGCATCGCCATCGAAACCACGAAGGAATCGTTCTCTTCCGTCGCGTTCGGACGTACGCTCGACTATGAGCGCCGTCAACGTCGAGACAAGGACAATCAGACGCGTGCCGCAATCCGTGAGGATATGAGGAAGCAACTATCCAACGGTGGAAGCTTCAAAGTCCACGACTACGATATCCGCCGTTGGGAAATCGTCCAATCGCAGAACAACACATGCCTGTACTGTGGTGCGACCAGCCCACGATTCAGCTTCGACAAGTCCGAACTCGACCATATCGTACCCCGTCGTGGCGTCGGCTCGGACAGCAAACGCACCAACATGGCTGCGGTATGCCCCGAATGCAATGCCAGCAAGTCGAACGTTCCGTTCGCCGTATGGGTGCATTCCGACTATGCGAAAACGCATGGCATCACCATGAATGATGTCATTGCAAGAGTGAACCAGTTGATGTTCCCGCCGTCCATGAACCGCAAGCAGGTCGGTCAGGTGAAGAAAAGCATCATCAGCCGACTCAAGCAGACCGAACAGGACGAACCGTTGGACAATCGTTCCATCGAATCCGTGGGTTGGATGGCCGACGAACTCCACCGCCGACTCGACGGATGATATGCGAACAAGCCGGTGAAAGTGTTCACGTTCCCCGGCTCCATCACCTATGAGGCACGTCGAGCTTCCGGCATCGACGGGCAAATCCATTTCATCGGCGCACAGTGGAAGACCCGACTCGACCGCCGTCATCATGCGGTTGACGCTTCGGTCATCGCCATGATGAACCAGAGTGTCGCCCTCCGTCTTGCCGAACGCCACTACCTACGCGAATCCCAACGCCTGTGCGGAACCCCGTTCGGACAAGCGGACTGGAAACAGTATCCAAACAAGAACACCCCCGGCTACGTCCGGTACCAGCAATGGATTGAACAGATGAAAAGTCTGCTCCACCTGTTGAACAAGGGCTTGGACGAGGATACCATTCCGGTCGTTCGGAGCCGCCGACTCCGCTTGGGCAACAGCACCGCGCATGATGCGACGGTGAAACCGTTGCAATACGTGCGACTGGGAGACGCGCTCTCCCCCACGCTCATCGACCACGCCATCACACCGCAGGTATGGAAGGCGTTGACCCGACTGCCGGACTATAATCCTCAGACCGGTCTGCCAGCCAATCCGAACCGTGTCATCACAGCATTGGGTGAAGTATGCCATGCGAAGGACGAAATCGGCTTCCTACCCGGCAACAACGCGCAACTGTACGTCAACGGTGGTGCCGCCGACATTGGCGGAACCATCCATCATGCCCGCATCTACCGTTGCGAGCAAGTGTTGAAGAGCGGCAAGAGGAAGACCTTCTATGGTATGGTGCGTGTGTTCCAATGCGATTTGATGAAACGCAGGAAGAACACCGACCTGTTCCGAACCCCGTTGCATCCGGCTGACGTGTCCATCCGTTACGCGGACAGTAAGGTCAGGGAGGCTATCGCACTTGGTAATGCGACTTGCGTGGCACGACTCACCCTTAATGATGAAATCAAGTTGACTTCGGAACTCATGGAGGATATGTGCCCTGAGTACGCTCACATGTTCCATACGGATTCCGGGGCTGAACGACGGTTTATCGTTGCTGGGTTTAAAAGTCCTACGACGTTACGTCTTGTCCCCTCTTTTATTGCGAGCGAGGGTTTGAGTAAGTTGGAGGAGTCTGGAGTGGAGATTCCTAAATCTGTTAGGTCGATGCTCGTCCCACATCTGTTCTGCCCAGCAATAAATAAGCTTGGTCATATTTTGGACGAGTGACCAACCATTCCCTTTAAAGGGTCTGCCAAAAACCGATTATGGTATTTGGCAGACCCTTTTTATTGGAGGTTGACATGGCAAAAGGGTGGCGGGTCATAGACTGCACCGCAATGACAGGCAAACTGACCTACAAGCGAGGACAACTCGTCGTGGAACACCACGATACGGAGACGCGGATACCGTTGGCCGATACGGCAGTACTGCTACTCGGTATACAAACAACCGTCTCAACGGCACTATTGCAGCAGTTGGCTGTCTTCGACGTGGAAGTACTCATCTGCCAGTGGAACGAAATCCCAATAGCCGCATTGCAACCATGGAACAAACCAAACACCCGTTCCGCCGCACGACAAACCGCCGAACAGGAAATGAGCATTCCCGCGAGAAAAGCAGCATGGAAACGGATAATACAAGCGAAAATTCTCGGACAATCGCACGTACTGGACATGCTCGAACTGGACGGTGGACAGCTCCTTCGAAGCCTAGCGGCACAGGTACGCTCAGGAGACCCGAACAATATCGAAGGACAGGCGGCACGCGAATACTGGCATCGCATGTTCCCTGAAGAACAATTCCGCCGATTCCCCGGATATGGCGAGGGACGCAACGCTCAACTCGATTACGCGTACACGATACTACGCGGATTCCTGATTAAGTCCATCTGCACGGCGGGACTCTCCCCCACCATCGGCATACACCATCATTCCGCAAGCAACTATTTCTGTCTGGCAGACGACCTGATAGAACCGTTCCGACCGGCCATCGACTACCAGATAAGCCAACTGCCGGACGAACCGTTGGATTCGGAACTGAAACAGCAGATAGTGCTGGCCGTCAACAGCCAATTCAATCCAAAAGGACTGACCATCCCATCATTGGCGGACGAATTCTGCGGACAATACGCGCAATACTGCGAAGGCTGGCTGGACAAACTAACCGTCCCAATTTTCGGAAAAAGAGATAAGAAATGAAAAGAGATAAGGATAACGGTATGTGGACGCTGGTCATGTACGACTTACCCATTACAACGAGAGAGGACGCTGGAGCCGCGAACAGATTCACCAACTTGTTGGCTGATTTAGGGTTCGTCCGTGTACAGTACTCGGTCTACGCGAGATACACTCCCACCCAATCAGGTGGCAGGTCTGCCCTTAACTACATCAAGGCGGGCATACCCCCTCACGGAAACGTGAGAGTGCTTTGCGTAACGGACATCCAATGGGCTAATTCTTTAAAATTCATCGACAAAAAACAGCAGAAGACGGACGAACAACCGGGTCTGTTGACTCTTTTCGACGACGACGAATAGCAAAAAACGTTGATATGAAGCGACTTTCAGCTTCCTATAGTAGAAGGAAGTAATAATACGGCAGTCTTCCAATCG
>OLOM01001995.1_pt1 | contig 12918 bp, 16 predicted proteins | sample 1672531 | NCBI WGS metagenome assembly OLOM01 (sample SAMEA3136696, study PRJEB25190) | human gut metagenome | reverse complement strand
CGCCTAGATGAACTAATCGAGACATATCAGACGGGCGTGCACATCAAGAACGGAAACCACAAGAAGCATTCCGAGCCAATACAGGACGAAGAGCTTTCAGCCTTGTGGAAACCTGTCCGTTTGGCATTCAAGGACGCTGGCACAAAAGCAGGCACGAGCACATTCCTGAATTCCCTCCTTCGAACCTACCGCGGTCGCACCGCACTAGACAACGAGTGTATTCAGCTTGATGAGACGGGAAGCACTACGCTGATCAGCATCCCCAGCTACGACCGCTCGAACGATGCGCTTTTCAGGGCGATTATGGAAAAGTTGCTTTCCAAGCAACTCGAAAAAGGATGCAATGCAAGCGCAGAAGTTAAGAGCAAGCTGAAGATAATCGTCGAAGAGTACGAGAACAAGCCTTCCATTCGACGTTTGATTGACGTTATCTCTGCTGCGCGGTTCAACGACATCGAAATAACCATTCACTGCAATTCTGTTGCAGGATTTTGCGGAAAGTTCGGCTCATACGCCAACGAAGCAATGGATGCATTCGATTCCCTGGTATTCCTGGGCACCAGCGAAACTGCGGCTCTGCAGGAAATCCAACTGCGCACAGGAAAGCCTCTGCATGAGCTGATTCAGTGGACAAATAGTACTGGTTGGATGTTCACCCGAGGTAAGGCGCCGAAGCACATAACCATCTCAAACGACAAGTAAAGCCCTTTACCTAACAGCCCATACTCTTCAGAAAGGATAGAAAATGAACAGCTCCGCCAAAACGGCAACCACACATCCTCTACTGAATCTAAACGCCGCAAGCGCAAGGCGCATCGCCGCCGCAGTAGGAAAACTTGCTGGAGGATGTGTGGCTGCCGTGCTGCTTGTTTTCACGGGAATTGCCGCAATCGTGGTAACTAAGCGCTGGGCAAAAACCAGCCCTTATCTGACAGGATGCTTTCTTCTGCTATGCGGCTCGCTCTGCATTCTTATTGCCTTAGCAGGAATCTTCGCAGTAATCCTCGTTCTGTTCCTGCTGCTTCTCCCCTTCATGATCATGGCCATCAAAATTGCCTTTATGGCAGGACTTTCCTCTAAGTAACTAGAAAGGAAGCACCCATGAAACCCACCACCAGCACAGACAACCTTATTCTTACCGTATTTTTCCTCGCCATCGCTTGCTGCTTCCTTGCTGCAATGGCATTTGGCACCCCATTGGCCGCAGAGAAAGTCAATGAATTTTTCACCTATATCGGATTCGACTTCGTCCTTCCTCTTCCTACCCAATTTCAATAGATACCCCAGGAGCAGCCAAATGGAACTTAGCCCTGAAAACATAGCCAACAAATCAGATAACACCGGTGTCAAAAATTTCTGCAGCACCACCAGCGACCTCGAAAAAATATCCCAACAGGTTAAGCAACGCGTATTCGGCCAAGACGAGCATGTTGACAAGATCCTTCGCTTCATCAATGTCGCGCTTACTCATAATTCCCTTATTCAAGGGGGCGCTGACGCAGACTCTCTCCCTCAAATCTCGTCGATGCTACTGGTTGCTCCAACGGCATCTGGCAAAACACACACCATCAAAATGATTGCCAAAGCACTGGGAATGCCCCTTCATACAATAGATGCCAGTATGCTCACCGGCGAAGGCTGGCGGGGGAACAACATTTCTTCTGAATGGCTGGCAATTTCCAACCTGCAGAAGAAAGATCCCAACAGCAATATTCTGGTTTTCATAGACGAAATAGATAAGCTAACGCTCGATGACAGTGGAGCTCAAGGATTCTCCCCAAAATTCGAGTTGTTAAAGCCCCTTGAAGGAGGAACGATAACCGGAGAAGGAAGCAGGGAACGCGCAGCCTTCGAAATGGATTGCGACCGATGCGTCTTTATTTTCAGTGGAGCCTTTTCAGGCATTGAAGAAACAATCGCGAAACGCCTAAACGGCCTAGATAGCGATGCTTCAGTACTGGATCCTACAGCGAAAAAGGTCGACTACCAGGCGTTCAGCGAAGCGGAGCTGCGCAACAAGATTTGCGCAGACGACATAGAGTCCTGGGGCTTCCCCCGCGAACTGGTTGGCCGATTCTCTTTCATCGACTTCATGTCAGCACTCGATGAAGAGGCACTTCATCATGTGTTGTTCAATGATCTGCTTCCACGCTATAACCATATGACGTTAGGCGGCTCGGTTTCCATCGATGAAAAAGCAGCAACGATCATGCTTCGTAAAGCGCTTTCGGAAAACTACGGCGCAAGAAGCCTTAACCAGCAACTCTCAGAACTGTTCTTCAAAGAGTGCTGGGAAAAAGTTGATGCAAGCGAATTTGCTCTGAACATGCAAATCACAGCTTCGGAAGACAACAGACTGGAGTGCGTAGCAACCCCCACTAATCTGCCCAAGCGCAAAGAAAGCCCATTTCGCAACGCAAGCATTCGCAGCGAGGCGCTAAAGCAGGCAACTATGATTTTAAAGTCCCAAGCCGAAGAACTCGAAAAGGCCGAGAGGGGTAAAACCACACGTATATTAAAGCCCTTTAAATGGATAAATCAAAATATCAGCCTTTACGAAGCGGCACTACGCAAGGAAACGGAAGGCCAAGCGGGGCCCTACACCTCTGCAGAAGCCTTGCTCCTTCACTCACTCCTTCATCTTGCTAGCGACTGGCTTCCCGAGGATGAACGCACGCCATCAACAATAAGAAAGTTACTCCCGATGACCAATCCGGCAGAAACAGGCAATGAGGGTTACCAATCCGTACTTGACAAGGTTTTCAGCCAAATTGAAACCGGATACACCGATGTGGCGACCGATGATAGCATCATCGTGAAAAGCCCATCAAATATGAAGCGCCATGCCCCAGGCGATCGGGATGGCGGTGTTTTCGCATACGAGGTTAATGGCTTTGCCCCCGACGAAGATGAGGCCCTTGGAAGTTATACCCACTTCAAGGCTTTTACCCCAGAAGAGCAAACTAGGGCCATCCTTCTTCTTTCATACCGTTTCCTCAAGGCAGAACCAGAGGAGGTAGTCGACGATGAATAAGAAGGAACATCCCAGCAGAGGATCCGAAACGGCCTCGCAGTATGGCAATGCTCTAACCAGCAGTTCAAGAAATACAGGAAAAGGTGGTAAAGAAACGCTTCGAGTCGCACTTAGGGAAATCCATAGCCGCCCATATGCTTCTTTACTCAACGTAGTAATAAACCAAGCATCTTTTGATTACGACTACGCATACTACGACCCAATTTGTTGGGGAATTTGATTGCGCAATTCGACAATCAAGCCATTGCGGGATACGAGTAACAAAAAAACAGAACATAGGCAGGTATAGGATTATGCGCAATATGGTTGAAATCATCATGGATGACGAAAAGATCAAACGCGATGGAATCTACGACCTCAATGACGTGCATCGCATCTTTGATGACCTTGTTATCAACAGGAAGGGATTGCGAAAAGAAGGCAACTTCTACATCGACGACAATCCTTACGACAGTGCTGGCGTTGGAACAGCCTGTTTTTTCATTTTGGCCAGAAAACAATGGTTTCGCGACAACGTGAAAGAAATGCGCTGGTACAGGGATATCCGGCATTACGGTCTTGACCATGATTACCATGTTGAGGATATAAAGCGCGGCCTTAGCGATAACTGGGAAACCGAACGCCGCAAGCAAGGGCTTCCTATCAATGGCTGACTTTTAAGTTTGAATGTACAACTTCACTGTTGTACCATTGAGCGATCAGGACAACAAAGGCGGAACAATGGCGGAATCTATGGTGACCGGGCGCATCGACGCCGGCAAAAAAGCGCGCGTAGGACAAATCCTTCTGCAGAACGGCATGAACGCCTCCCAGGCCATCAACCTCCTGTACGATAAAATCGAGCAAACGGGCAACTGCAATTTCCTTAGCAAAGCACCAAGCGTTTCTGCCAATGCCGAAACCTGGAAAAGGGCGACGGACTACGTTGATTCCCTGCTTCCTGATTCCGTTCAAAGCAACAACCATGGTGAACTACCAGACTGCTTTGCCAAGGAAGAAAATCGCAATATTCCGAACCTCAAATTGCTTGTTTCGACAGATATTCTAGATGCGTTTTTCTTCGGAAAAGGGCGAAAGCACAAAGAGGCTCGCGCCGTTTTAGTGGCTGGCTGCACTGGCGCACTCCGTCTGTGGGTTACCCCCTTTCAGATTATCGAGATGCACCGAAAAGCCACACCGAAAATCGATTCGCAAAATGCACGTAAAGCAATACAAGGACTTCTGTCCTTTATCCATGTTCAGGAAATTGGCGAAAGAGAAATAGAGCGAGCCCTGTATTCAAGCCCTGAAGATTTCAATGCAGGCCTATTCTTCGAAGCGGCAATCAGCCTTAAAGCCGATGCCGTTCTATCCAGTAAAACACTTGAATTCGAACAGCCTTGCCTTCAGCAAATGAGCTGTTCGGATCTGCTGAAAATAACCCAGAAGAAAGAATAGCAAAAGCCAAACCGTCTTCTTCTGGCTACTAAAACCATAAGGAGATACCACGATGATTTGGTTCACTTCCGATACCCATTTTGGCCACGAACGCGTACTGGGCTTCACGAACAGACCCTTTGACAACATCCATGAGATGAACAATGCCTTCGTCGAAAACATCAACAAGAAGGTTAAGCAAGAAGACGAGCTGTACATTCTTGGAGACTTCTCGTTCAAGATAACGGCAGCCGATGCTGCATCGATCCGTCGAAGCATCCATTGTAGGAAAATCCACCTTGTTCCAGGCAACCACGATAAAGACTGGTCGCAACCAGCTGTTGCTGGAACTTTTATTTTGGAGTCCCATATTTGCATCTTAAAGCACAACAAGCAGAAGCTGGCCCTTTGCCATTTCCCCATGGCTGACTGGCCTTCTATGGCTCATGGCTCTATCCACCTTCACGGGCATATACATTCTGAAGGCTCCAGCTACAACGAGATCAACCGAATGCAGGGCCTGTACCGTTTCGATGTTGGCGTTGATGCTAATGGATACTCCCCCGTAAGCCTTGATGAAGTACTCGATTGGTTTAGCGACATCGAATGTAACGGGCGCGAAAAATGGCCTAGTTGGGTAAACGGAACAGGGAGCAAGCAAGCAACGCGGAAGCTGGCAGGCATCAAGCTTTGTGGTCAAGGGAATAAATAATGATATACGTAACAGGAGATATTCACGGCGGCTTGGACATAAACAGCATTACTGAATGGGAAGAGGGCAAAACCCTGAACCACAATGATTACCTGATTATCGCAGGAGATTTTGGCATTCCTTGGAATTTCAGCACCGAAGAAGACAACCTAATGTGGTGGATAGAAAGCCGTCCTTGGACAACGCTCTTCATCGATGGTAATCATGAACGCTTCGACTACTGGAAGAACCAGCCAGTCGAAGAATGGAACGGAGGACGCACCCAGCAGCTTCACGAATATTCACAAATTCGAAGGTTAATGCGCGGAGAGGTGTTCGCTATCGATGGAACATCCCTATTCACCATGGGTGGTGCCACCAGTGTTGACAAGGCATTTAGGACCGAGGGCAAAAGCTGGTGGCCAGACGAGCTTCCAAGCGAATGCGAGATAAACCACGCCCGCGAAACGCTTGATTCTGTTGAGTGGGAGGTGGATTACGTTATAACGCACACCTGCGCAAGCAGCCTGCTTGCAAAAACGCTCTACCCCAAACACGACTGGGAAAAGCCCGATACCGACCGCCTTACGAATTTCTTCAACGAGCTAGAGTACAAACTTGATTTCAAGCGCTGGTATTATGGGCATTTCCACATCGACCGAAACATCGATCATCGGCATACAACGCTGCTGGATGCCATCGTACCCTTAGGCGAAGGAATTCCTGTTGGCTATTCGCTTGGACTGTAAAGCCGAGCACTACAGGCGAAACAACATAGGAAGAGGCGGGTCTTCCGGGCTTAACTGTGAGTTTCAGAGAAATCATTCTGGCACAGCACGGTTCCTCGACTTGAGCTATATGTCCAAGCGCCAGGAAGTCTCTCGAGACTTCGATCAACCTCGAACCACCAACCCTCGAAAGCGCAATCGGTTTCCGGAAGCCAGCATCGACATCCATCCACTTCAAGAAGGGCATCAGAGCTTTCCACATGGCGAACCCCAACCTCTTCCCCTAAAGGAGCATCGCTTTCGGGATAGGAGCATCCATATGAAATTTCGCCCTGGTTGCCAGGCATGGTCATCATGACTCTCTCCCGAAGAGAGCACAAACGAGCATCTACCAAGCTAAGCGATGCATTTGTATAGGCCAGTATTACATTGTTGAAACAATCCGAACAGACACCATCATAAACAAGCTCATCTGCAACACCGGAAGGGATCTGCTTATAGCCCTTCTTGGCAAACCAATAGGCGATTGAACACAGATCGTTTTGTCCGCCGACCTTCCTCAGGCAACATCCACAGCGAAAATTGCCAAATGGGGAAATATAGTCATCCCTCAGCTCATTGCACCAATGGCTTCCCCTCCTGCAGGCCTTAAGAATGTCAGAAGCTTCCTTCTGCTGGATTTCCCCAGCATCAAAAAGGGTCAGAACCTTATTAACGACATAGCCCATACCCAGTTTCATGCCAAAACAGCCCATATCAACCCCACCTCAAGCAAAAGGCTAATGCTAACTCCTATAAGTGTACAACATATATGTTGTACACTTATAGGAGTTAGCTACAACAGCACTTGTGAAAGATAAGACAACCACAAACAGCTAAAACATTTCTCGAAAAGGAGGATGCATGATTTCCGATTGCCCCAACAACGAAAGCCCTTATAGGGTTGTGTTTGGCAGATTCCAAGCCAAATTGTTACAGTGCCCAGTAAATTGCACGTTGGCAAAAATCAAAGGACGCGACGGAAGACTGGGCATCCTTAAAGCAATAGACGAAGAACAGTACTACGGTTGTTTCCAGTTTGACTATCCCGAAGAACCAGCCGATTGGACAATCGAGCGATATATATCAAAACTGAATTGTGTACTTTCAGCGTTAGCGGGAACGAGGCCGTGCTTAGAAGCAGGCAGGGGCATGCCTACATATTCAGCCTTTCCAACGTTGGACACGAAGACAGCCCCTGCTTTAATGAAGCAAAGGCTGTATTTCGACCCTGGGATCTCGTCTGTTTCGAACCCGAAGAAGAGCCGACCGTATACGGATATATCCTAAATGCTCTCCACGAGGACGACCATTGGCAATACGACATCTATTCGCCTTGTCCACCACTCCCATTTTAAGAGCAGCGAATGGATGCGGCAATTTATAGAAGCATTCCCGAAAGCTTGATTCGCCTTATCGATGAGGCCCATGAAGAATGGGCAATCTTTCGTGAGCTCATGATAAATCCGCCACGATTCTTGCCGCCAAAGAGCGCATGTGCATTGTCGAACGAAACGGAGCTTGCCGAAATAATCGAAGGGCTCGATAAAATAATCGAGGAAACGGACTACTACCTTGAGAACGGTTGGCCCGAAAACTTCTTCTGCGGCCCGATTTATCTCGGCTTCCCAGATATCATCTATACGCCAAATTTAAGCAACGGGGCGACTATTGAGGAACCTGAATGCTTTGCCCAATAGCGATTAAAGAGCCGCTGAAACCATAACCACCCTCTCGTTTTCCTTAGGGACAAAATCGCTAAGTTTTGAGGGCTCGGGCAGCGGCTCGTCATCTTCTCTAAAGCCAAAAAGAGTAAGCTCCAGAAGCTCTTTAGCAGATGCAAGAGCATCAGCCTCGTCAACACCGCTTGTTGCCACATCAAAATCAGGAAATATCACAGCTATTTCCTGGTCAGGTTCATAGATAAACACTGCTGGGTAACGCATGCTTCCCCCTAACGCCACTCTTGCCATTCTTCTTGCCGCGCAACCCCCGAAAGCTTTTTCTTAATGCGGGAAGAAACACCATGGCACGCCGCTGCGCAAAGATAATCGACGATTTTTTTGCTTTAGATTTTCCCTTCACTTCAGGGAAGGTTTCTTCAAGCTTCAAATGAGCATACGAGCCGATAAACGCTTCCTGCTCTGCGCGAAAACCGCTTTTTACCCTTGCGAACACATCGCTATCGATATTTCCCACATAACCCTGTTTCTCCATTTTGGACAGCACCGCTTTATCGAAGCTGGTAAGCTCACTTCCAGCGGATTTCAACAAATAATTCTGCTGCAACCACCGTAAATCTTCGAGGCCCATCATTAACGTGCGAAACGAATGGACTTCGCTGATTAGCCTGTTCGCACCATAAATGCCAGCAGGATCAATGTCTTGCCAAACACGGCGCGGCATGCCTAATGGCATTGAGAGATCAATCATCCGCGCAAGTTTAATAGCCTCATTCGAGGGCTGCCCTTGGCAATAGATGGACACAACGCGGTTACGCAAAAAGCCAGATGCGTACCGGTAATTCGCCTCGTTTTCAACCAAAAGGCAACCCTGGGCTTTCGAAACGTCAACGTGGCAAATATCAACCAGCATAGCAGCTGAAACACCTACGCCATACTTGCCGGATGCGGAAGCATCAACAACTTCGCCTTTTTTGCCAAAAAGGGCAATCGGCCCAGAAACCATAATCGCGCCGCTGTTTCTTTCTATCCCTAGCATACCAAGCTGTTCCCAGGCATCAGAGCAAGATTTCAGTGCATTGGATAAGCATGGAAAAAAGCAAATGAATGCCGAAATCAGGTTATCGCCTGGCGCTCCAACCGCCTTGCTATCGGCAAACGCATAGCAGGAAAGGGTTCTTTCGGTTATACGCTCACCTCGCTCAAGAAGCTCAAAATAGGAATCCAGGAGCTTTGCGCTACTAAGGTAACTTGAGGGCATTTTTTTCGCCCACCGATGCACCCAGGGCGGCAAGTTCTTGTTTTTCATCAGAAGGTCAAAAGCGGTGCTTCGGCCTACGGAAGCGGTTTTTCCGTCGCTGAAATGAAACTCCTTTTCGCAAGGAACCGAAAAGCTGGTAACTACCCTCTTCTTGCCCCTATTGCCCCATCTGATATCCAGAACCCTGCCTTCGCTTCTGAGCTGAAGGAGCGCAGCAGAATACACTGCAGAACTTCTTTGCTTAGAAAATTGATAGCCCTGAACCAAGTTGTCACCCTGGCAAGGACATATTACAACCGCGTTGTTTCCTTCCTTCGCCTGTTTCTTGACCTGACTTTTAATCGCGAGAAGCAAAGCATTTCTGGCGTTTCGGATTTCGGTTTCCGTAATAGAGTATTTGGCCAAGCTGATTCCGCACTCAGGAGGCACTTTGTCCAGCAATTCACCTATTTTCATACCTATCCTAGATGTTGTACTAATGTGTTGTACATTAGTTTACAGCCCCATGTATTAACCTGCCGAAATTAGCTCAGCTCATTTGACGAACCGATGAAACCAACCAGCCTTACGGGAGAATTTCATTCCATATAGCTTTTCAATTTCCAAAAGGTTGCAAGTAAGCATTCCGGGGCTGAATTCCGATTGGAACCTGGGAGGAAGCATCATCTCTATACCCTTAAGGGCATTTTCTGCGTTTCTATCGCCCGAGCTGCAGCGGACAATCAACTGGTTTTCTTCGGTATTTCGCTCGAAGGATTCTCTGCTCGCAGTGAAATACCTCTTCAGGTTCTTAGCTGCCCTGTGGCACATGGCAGATTCACCAAAATAGTCATCGATACAAAGAGGTGTTGCCCATTTCGGTGAATGCCCCGATTCGCGGACAATATCGAGGATCACACCGCTGAATATCTCGTATACATCCAGCTCGCCTATGGCATCCACCCTTGAATGCTCTTTGAATTTAGGTGCAGCTCTTTTAACGTATTCCGCAAAGAAAGATGAGCCAACCTCATCGGTTAATCGATTCGGGATCTGCCCGTTTTTGATGGCCTGCTTTTGGTTCAAGGAAGCTGATACCTGGAAAAATAAGGCGCGCTTCTGAAACTCTTGGGGCATCGGAGGGGTGATATTGCTGGTTGCCACCACAGCAGGGTAGCCATCGTATTCCATATCGAGGGTTTTCGCATAAGGCGTTGTAAGCAGCTTGCGCAGGGGGCTGTCAGTCATCTGCCCCCTGGCGACATCGTCATACAAAATAGGGAGGCCCTTTTGGTTGACTTGCATAAGGCGAGGTTTCCTTATGGAATCAACTCGAACACTTTTCAATGGGCTTCCATCTTTGAAAGAGGCACCTTCCAATGGCTCAACAACGCTGCCGCACATCGCCTTACCTAAGAATTTGAAAAGAGACGTTTTGCCTGCATTGGCGTCTCCGTACAAGAATAAAAACATCGGAAGGGAAATCAACAACCCCTCCTGCTGAGCAAGGATGCATTCCTTCCTCAGGTGCGAGAAAAACGGCGTTGCGAAATACCACACCACAATCTTCCAGGCATCGGATTGATAGCCCTCAACATCACCCGAAAACAGCTGGAAGCTATTAACGAATTCGACAATGCAAGAAGCATCATTTTCGAACTGCCTGCAAGAAAGCGGTTTTCCGTTAACGGAAGCGGAATCGTTATCCCAATCAATAACGAGTTTTGGACACTCCTGGTTCCTTCTTTCATGCTCTTCCTTTATCTTATCGCCCTCTATCTGGAGTTTTGCAATATTCGACCTATCGATAGCAAAGCCTTTTTGCACTGGAGCAAAAAGAGATTCTAGTTATTCGACCTGAGGCTGCTGCAACCCGCCCAACAGAGAGCAATCAGACATTGATATCGATAAATCGGCATCGTCGCCTTCGACCCGCTCGAGAACAACCAATCCTTCTTCCTTCTGAAGAACTGGCACTTCACCAAACCCGACCGTGCCGCTTCTGTCTAACTCATCGAGAGAGGCTTTTAGGCTATCTACCCTCGTCGCGCACGTTGCCTTAAATGGTTCATAAACTTTTTCAAGCACCTCGAAGTAGGAGTCCCTGTCATCGCAAACCAAGATCACTTCCTTCTGCTTGTTGCCATTCCATGCCTTATTAGAGAAATTCGCAGAGCCAGTAATTACGCGATATTTTTCGGTTTCCGGATTCGCAAGAAGGTAAATCTTCTGATGGGAAGAAATAGTGTTCTCGAAATACAGCCAGCACTCCCCTTTCTCTACCCTGTCGGAAATCTCTCTTCCCTATTTGTTCTGAAGGAGCTTCAACGTTTCCGCTTGAACAACCAAAGGAGCCAAGGCGGTGAGCTTGATTTGTTTTTCCAAGATGGCCTTACACCCAAATACAAGTTCAATATCTTCGAATTTTCGCATCTGCTTGGCCACCATCGAAACACCATATGACCAGGTAATAGCCTTCATGGTTTTAAAGCCATCGAATAGCTTTTCGGCGTTGTCAATTGTTTCGACCTTTAAGGTTTCGGAGCGTGTTATCTTGGTCTTTCCCTCAACAGCGGGCCCATCAAACTCTTCAGCCTCCATTGAAAACAGCGATTCTTGCATAATTTCATCTTCCTTTCGATTCCCTCCTTACCTCCTTATACGCAAAAACACCTCTTTGTGCGTACACTGCAATGGACACACTAGGAGATGTTTAGATTAATCGAGGGTAAGACGATGTAAAGCGAACCTGAAAGCCTGATGAAAGCCGTATTTCACCAGGGGATGCAGAACAAACCGCAATTTGTTAGTGCTCGTCCTTGTCTCAATCCAGAAGGCTGTAAATTGGCGAATCCTTATCTAATCGTTCACGAAAAGTCGAATGATGCCCTGAAAAATCGAAGAGACCTTCAATAACCGCAAGCGCCTCTTTCTCTTTCTCGCTATGAGATTCTCTATTCTTGTTAATTGCTCCTTTGATTCTCTTCAGCTCGGTACGGTTATGTGTATCCGCATCGTGGGTCAAGCAGTAAAAAAGATATCGACAAATATTCCTCGGGGTCGAATGGGATAACAATTCATAATCGCAATATGCACGGTCAAGCAATTCTTCAAATGGCAAAGATGCAACATCGCAATCGCATCGAACGAAACACTCTTCCAGGATTCTTTTAAGCAGGGAGGACTTCTCTTCTTCGCTCAACTGAACGAAAGGCCTATCAATAACAATTACATGCACTTTGTCGCTAGACTCATATGCTGCGCATGCTTTCTCTCGGATTCTAAGAATCCTTGTAGCCCCTTCTTCTAATTGCGCCCAATCTGCTTCGATGTCAGATTTCAGTTGCCGCTCACCATGCACACCACCGTCATACTGAATGGAAACAGACTTATTGTTCTGACGGCTAATGAAATAAATATCGCTTTCCCTGCCCCCAATTTTTACCGAGGACTCCACAACGAACAACCTGCAACTTTCCGCCAAATGACTCAGGCAGACATAAAGATAGATTTCCGAAATCGAACGTCTTACACCTTGTCTTGGATACTGGGCATCTATCTTATTAGTTCTTTCAAGTTGACTATCGTTCAAACGCTTATTTCTTTTCGCCTCCTGGAGCTGTCGAACAATCGCTCCCTCAAGACCTCGGCTATCTCTTTTAAGCGCGGAACCTTTCTTCTCCGTTAAGGATACATACAAGTCACAGAGTAGATTTAACGGAAGGATATGTCCGCCCTTTTCCCCTGCATATTTCAACATTGCGATATGGAGCTCATTCTGTTGCGCGACCGTCAGCAAATCAAAGTGCCTATTCCCAGCAAAATACATTGCGAGACTTTTCTCACTCGGGTTAACCGATTCTTGACTAGGCTTTTTGCTATTTTGACGACAAAAATCCATATACGCTTCGAACATCTCCACAGAACTTCTGGCGGACTTAGCGTATTTCTCCTTCAATTTTTCTAGCTCATTCAAAACACACTGATTGCAAGGATTTTTTCGCCTTGGTGCATTATCGGCCCATTGTCTCAGTGCCTTTTCGCTACTGGTCCCAGATTGGTGCGGCAAACGTCCCGTTTCCTCACAA
>OLOM01001993.1_pt1 | contig 12933 bp, 16 predicted proteins | sample 1672531 | NCBI WGS metagenome assembly OLOM01 (sample SAMEA3136696, study PRJEB25190) | human gut metagenome | reverse complement strand
ATGTTTCAAGTCAGGATATTCATGTATATTCCATTGATGAAGTGTTTATTGATGCGACTCCGTATTTAAATACGTATCATTTAACACCAAAAGAATTTGCAATGAAAATGATTCTAGATATTTATGAAACAACTGGCATCACGGCTACGGCAGGTATTGGTACCAATTTATATCTTGCCAAGGTGGCAATGGATATTGTGGCCAAACATAAAGATCCAGATGAAAATGGGGTTCGTGTTGCGGCTTTAAATGAGTATAGGTATCGTAAATTGTTGTGGAATCATAAGCCTTTGACTGATTTTTGGCGTGTTGGTAAAGGGTATGAGAAAAGATTGCATAAACTAGGTGTTGATACAATGGGCAAGCTTTGTGCTTTTAGCTTAGAACATGAGGATGTTTTGTTTAAAACATTTGGTGTAAATGCCGAACTATTGATTGATCATGCCTGGGGATACGAGCCTTGTACAATGGAAGATATTAAAGCATATAAACCAGAGAAGAATAGTATTGGATCGGGTCAAGTCTTATCTTGTGGGTATGAAAAAGAGAAGGCTAAGATCTTAGTCAAGGAAATGGTGGAATCTTTAGCTTTAGATTTGGTGGACAAGCATTTGGTGACAAATAAAGTAGTACTTACCATTGGTTATGAAGCAAATGAGTCTTATACGGGTGAAACAATGGTCGATTTTTATGGTCGTGATTTACCGAAAAGTTTAAATAAAATTGTTCATTTACCTCAAAAGACAAATGCGAATTCAATCATGATTCAAAGTATATTGGATGTTTATGATCGGTATGTGGATTCTAGTTTATTGGTGCGAAGAATCAATGTGGCGGCTGTTGAAGTAATAGATGAAAAGAATCGTGGATTTGAACAGATGGATTTATTTTCTTATGTGGATGAAGAGGATTTAAAGAAGGAAAATGATCTTCAAAAGGTGACTTTAAAAATAAAGGACAAATATGGAAAGAATTCAATCCTAAAAGGAATGGATTTTGAAAAGGGTGCCAAGGCCAAAGAGAGAAATGCACAGATTGGAGGGCATAAGGCATAATGGATGAAAGATGGTATACGATGGATCGTCCAAAGAGTAAATATCCAAAGATGTCCATGTCGGATCGTGCCGCTCAATTTGCGCCTTTTGCGGCTTTAACAGGTCATAAAGAGGCGATATTGGAGCAACAAAGAATAACTCAGACGAAACGTATTTTATCAAATGAAGAAAAGCTTAGAATCAATGAAAAGATTGTTGAGATGGTGAAGTTGAAATCGAAATGTAGAATCACTTATTTTGAAAAGGATAAGACAAAAAGTGGTGGCCAGTACATGGAGAGTGTTTTATCTTTTAAGCGTATGGATGAATTAAATAAGACTCTATTTTTTAAAGAGAATATTCAAATACAAATAGAGGATATTGTAGATATTGAAATATTGGAACATTGACTTGTTCCTTTTTCTTTTGTAAACTAGTACACAAGTAAACAATATGAAAGAAGGTAAATTATGAATATACTACTTGTTGTTTTAGTCACGTTTTTTGCAGGTATGGGAGCTGGATTAGGTACTGGTTTTGCGGGTATGAGTGCTGCTGCAGTCATCAGTCCTATGTTGATCACATTTTTAAATATGGATCCTTATATGGCTGTAGGAATTGCTTTATCGAGTGATGTCTTGGCAAGTGCAGTGAGTGCTTATACGTATAAGAAGAATGGAAATCTAGATGTAAAAAATGGTGTTATTATGATGATTACCGTTTTGATTTTCACTGTAGTTGGAAGCTATATCTCGAGTCTAATCCCTTCACAGACAATGGGTTCCTTTTCGGTCTTTATGACATTCTTGTTGGGAATTAAATTTATCGTGCGCCCTGTCATGACAACGAAGGAGAGCATGGAGGCTATAGATTCAAAGAAAAGAGTAAGACAATCTGTTTTATGTGGTATGTTGGTTGGCTTTATTTGTGGCTTTATAGGCGCTGGCGGAGGCATGATGATGCTTCTTATTTTAACGACTGTTTTAGGATATGAATTAAAAACAGCTGTAGGAACAAGTGTGTTTATCATGACTTTTACAGCCTTAACAGGTGCGATTTCGCATTTTTCAATTGGTGGAAGTCCAGATTACGTTGTGATGGCATTATGCATTTTATTTACTTTCATTTGGGCTAGAATTGCCGCTAAATTTGCGAATAAGGCAACGCCAAAGACATTGAATCGTTTGACTGGAGTTGTGCTTGTTGTATTAGGTGTAGTGGTAATGGGCTTTAATATGTTATAAAAAAAACAGCCAACGGCTGATTGTTAGAGATTGCGTTCAAATTTAAAACAATAGCTATTGTTGTCTGTCTTATGAAGTTTATGCCTGACTATTTTTTTAAATCGAACACTTTGTACTGGAAAGATGATATCATTTGGATTATGCGATATCGAACATGAGTGTCAGATACAAAATCTTCTGAATACATTTATTCAGGCATTTAAAAAAGTATATGGCATATCACCAAAGAAATATAGAATGATGGAGGGGCAAGATGAAAAGGGCAGTTGAAGAAATCTTAAAGTTTAATGAGGAAAGAGATTGGGATCAGTTTCATAATCCAGAAAACTTGGCTAAATCCATTAGTATTGAGGCCGGAGAGTTGTTGGAATGTTTTCAGTGGAACAATGAATATGATCAACAGCATGTTTGTGAAGAGCTTGCGGATGTGATGAATTATTGTATTTTAATGGCGAATAAACTGGGAGTGGATATGGAAGAAATATTGTTGATGAAATTAGAACAAAATAAGAAGAAATATCCCGTAGAAAAGTGTAAAGCATCTTCTAAAAAGTACACAGAACTGATAAAATAAGGGTATGTTAGATGTCGAGCGATTACAATTCTTAGATTTATATAGTTTTGAACTACGATTGGATTATTTTGAGAAGATTTTAGAGTTTACGAGTTCTTCTTATTCTTTTTATTGGTTAGAGGCTATATTAAATTTAATGATTTATAAAGATACAATTGAATTTGATGAAATTTTAGATGAAATGATTTCTTTATCCTATGAGGATGTTGTAGAAAAAGGATATCATTTGGGTCCGTTAATTCATCAAAAGCGTACAAACGCATTGGAAAATGCGATTTTAAGCATCCAAAAGTATTTGCCTGAAAACTGCTCGAAACAAGAAATTATTATTTGTGTAAAGCAGCATGATGAAGCTTTAAAAGAATACAAGAAACTATTGATTATGCAGACGCCGTATCGTTTATTATCGAGCTTTTTGGTGGATGTAGGTGGCAATGATCCAATTTGGAATCGCCCAAAGGATATTATAGAAACAATCAAAGATTATAATGAAAAATATAGACTTCCGTATATTATAGAAAATGACAGGGGTCTTAAAAGAAGAGTTGTTGTTCAACCAGAATGGAGAGATTTCTTAATGACTAATTATCGTGTCATTATGGAATGGGTTCATGATGAAAAGATCAAGTATCTAGAAAAGCGAAAGATTGAAGAGAGTGCATCCGAGTGATGTGCTTTTTCTTTTGGTTAAAATAAAAAAGCCTATTGCTAGACTTACTTTTGTTTGTGTTTTAGGTACATCGCATAAATTAATTTTGCGATTCCAATCGCAATAAAAAATATTCCTAATTTTAGTAGCATTATAAAAGTTCTATCCTTTCTGTTTTTAATATATGTTACATAATTTTGTATATAAAGAATATAATTCGAATACAAAAAAATAAAAACTCCTTTATGTAAAGGAGTAATTGTCAGATGGTAGCGCGTACGGGATTCGAACCCGTGATACAGCCTTGAGAGAGTTGTGACACTATCAATATATGCTTTATATAAAGTATAAAAACCTGTTTTTTATCTTTTGTTTTTCATTTGGCACACATTTGGCACATATCCTAGTAATGTACAACATGTATTACCTATAAATGTGAAGCCCTAAAGAGTTACTAATCTCTCTAAGGCTTCTTGTAATGACCTTAATTCTTAAAAGTGTTACGTATAGCTTTTTGTTTCTCAGCATTCTCTGGATGCACGTAGATATCTAATGTCGTAGATACTTGAGCATGTCTAGCAAGCTCAGATGCTGTCTTAGGTGAAACGTTATGCTTTAACAAATTTGTACTGAATGTATGTCTTAACATATGGCTACTAAACTTAAATCCATATTCCTTAGCAATCTTATTGGTTCCTCGATCCAAGTTTTCATAGCGAATGTAATCACCATTCTTCTTACAACAAATCAGGTCATGTTTATTGTAGTCAAACCATTCTTTTAGAATCTCTTTTAATGGTTCACACACAGGAATACATGCTCTAGAGCATTCTGTTTTCAATTGAGACGTTACATATAGGCCTCTTTGTAGATCCTTTGATTCTAGACGTTTGGATACAGAGATCATACTACTTTCAAAGTCTACATCATCCTTTTCTAAAGCCAGAGTTTCAGAAATTCTTAAGCCACAATAATATCCAATATACAAAGCAATAGCGTATGAATAGTATTCAAATGCATCAGCCTTTCTTCTACGTGGATCTATCAAAGATGAAACCAACAATTCAAGTTCAGCTTTTGATATTGTCTTTTTCTTGTTCTTACTTGCTCTTCCATTCACTTCAACAAACAATACAGGGTTTTTAGTGATGTACTCATTTTTAATCGCATACTTAAACGTCACCTGAAAAATCTTCTTAATATCCAAATTAAGAGCCTTTGAATTGATTGTACCTAATATGTTGAAATACTCTTGTATCTCCTTGTAGCTTAATGAGTGAAGCAAGCATTCTCCAATTGAATTTTTTATATGTTTCTCAAACTTAGCCATATAAGTATTGTACGTTGAAATAGCATAGTGATGCTTACCGACCACTTCCATGTATTCTAAAAAAACTTCATTAAAAGTTACATTTTTATGTACTAATATTTCAGTTTTTCCTGATTCTATTAAGTTCAACACTTCTCGCTCATGCCGTTGAGCTAATCGAATACCAGGAAACCCTGATTTAGAGTATGACCTTTTACGACCATGTTTATCTACATAGCGAATATACACTTGAAATGAAGTACCATTTTTATTCTTTCTTTCTCTAATCATTTTAATCTCTCCTTTCCACTTTAAATAAATGACAAGCTTGAATTGATCGCTATTTCACATAACGATTTGATTTTCGTCTAAAAACTTTAAAAATTTTTCTTTTTTAATCCTTATAGTCGAACCTATTGTTATAATACAATCGCTACATGCCTTGTTTTTTTCAATATATTTCCGTAAAGTATGAGATCCAATTCCTAGAATTAAACCCATTTCATTAATGCTAAGACTATATTTTTCCGAAATTGTCACTTGTTCTTTCATCATCTTCTCCTTCTTCCTTCTTTTTTCTTCCTCGTGTTTCAATGTAATCAAGAAAAATATTATTAGCTCCATTGAACAGCATTTTTAACATTGTATTTTCACAATACCTAGACTTTGGCTGAATCAAATTTACCAATTTTACTCTTTGACCATCTTTTTCAATCATCTTATTTGACGGAACGATTACCATTACGGACGATGAATGGTGTTCCAATCCAGATGAACCTTTCAAAGAATTTGCGCTAATTTTTTGATAATCCAAACTTCCATCAGCTTTTTTTGCAGATGCAATTGAAGATTTGTTCAATTGCGATTGGACTATAACTGGCACGTTATGCTTGATTGCAAAAGATTTGAGTTCACGAGCTACTTCATCGTTCACATTGTCGTTTGCACCCAATATATTTTCGTATCTATCTATAATAACTAAAGGCTTTTTTTCAAATAAGGGTAATCTTGCACTTAACTCGTCAATTAGTTGATATACACTTGGTGTAGTAGTAAAACTTTCTAAATCTAAGATCAGCAAATTTTTTTTACAAATTTCAAAGATATAAAACGCTAAATCAATATCTTTGTCCTGAACTGATTCCGATCCATTTATCAATGCTGAATAAGGAATAGTTTTACCTGTTTGTAAAGCATTTAGTGTAGACATAATCCTTGCCTCAATTTGAAACTGAGACTGCTCTAAAGAAACATAAATGCACGGCGTTGTCACTTGATTTGGACTATCCAAGTATCGATTATATCCCATAATCAAAACGGAGGTTAGCATAATGGAAAATGCAGTTTTTCCTCCACCTGATATTCCAGAAAGAACGTACAATTCACCTTTCATAAAACCAGTAGGCAAAAATGACTCGCAAAATTTTTTGCTCAATGCACACTGAACAGAATTGTTAGAAAACATCTTTTTCAGTCTTAGAACATTTCTTCTGCTTTTGTAATCCGCACAATTCTCTAGGTTTTCTATATAAGATTCAATATCTGACTCATATGTCTTTATAAAGTCATTTTTGATATGTATTGGCAATTTATCCCAAATACTAAGCGTTTCATTGATGATTTCAAAGCGTCTAACTTCATCACTCTGAGCTAAAATGTCATTTCCTGTTTTAATGTAAACACGCATAAACGTCTCCTCCTTTAAATATTTCTGATTGCATGTAAAATATATAGTAGATCTAAGTTTTATGACATCCACAAAAATAGGGAGAATTCGAATGAATAAAATATACAATCATGAGCATCAACGATTTATGAGAAATAAAGATTATAGAAAACAAAACGTTTATAGTATATTATCTAAGACTGTATCAAATAAGGAACCAGTTGAAGCTTCAGACAAACGTAAATATTATGACACCTTAGTAAATAGATTTTTTGACTATGTTTCAAAATCTTACAATCTAAATCTAATTATGCTTGTTAATAACTTACCTGATGAAGATATAGCAAAAATAATCTTATCTTCTTTAGAAGATAAGACTATTGCTAATACTTCATCATGGATGAGTTTATTAAAAAATAGTAAAGAACTATACTTAAATGAAATGATTGATGGATCTTATAATGAATCTGTACAGCAACAATTCAAGAATGATTTGAAAAACGAAATTCAAGAAACAAATAATGAATTTTATGCAGATCATCTAACTTTTGTTTTAACACTTTTTAATTTATTACAATGCATACCTTCATCACAAATGGTACGTAGACTCTTTCCACCACATTCATGCATTTTGAGAGAAAAAGAAATTCCATTTCTTTCATTATTCACATACTATTACGAATCAATTTACCAATTATCCAAATCCTTAGACTCACAAAATTATTTTTATTATATTTTCGCTCCATATGATTTATTTATGAACTTATTTATTAATTCATCTTATGATTTAATAAAAATCATTGACAATTGTTTTGATTTTTTGTGTTTAACGAATAAAACTGATATTATTTTTAAATGCTTAAAGATAAATTTGGAAGCATTGATTAATAAATATAAAAATAAAATAAATAAATTGAAAATACCAAAGGTAGTAGACTTAGATACTTACGATTGTTTAAATATTAAGCAAAATCGTGATTTAATATCTCAATCTTTATCATTTTTATTTCAAGTAAACAATACACCAATAAAATATAATGTATTAAACAAAAATATTTTAACTCAAAACGAGAAAAGAGAATTTTATTATGAAAAACCAACTAAGTCATCATCCTTTTCCAAAAATTTAAATTTAATACAATCATTTCTAAATACATATCCTTTTTTTGTGAATCAAGGTGATGTGAATAATGGATTACCTATTATTGGATTATTATTTGAAAATGAGTCAATTTTATTAGAAAAAGTATTATACCGAGAGTTTATTTTAAAGTCTAACGATCATAAAAAGCATCCCATTCATGGCCAAACAAAAAGTAAAAATGATTCTTTACTTACACGCGATATAACAACTATTATCCAATTAATTATTCAATATATAAATAATACTCATAATGTATCAAATATGAATATACCAAATAGTGGTATATTCAATACTGTCACACCCAATTTTGCAAAAAACGATCGTAATATTGACTTATATACACTTTCTATCTATTTTACAGAAAAAATCAGAAGAGGGTACTATCGAGAATACCTGAATATCAACTGGTATAAAGTGAATTTTGAAATAGGTAGTGAATTAAAAATCTTCTTTGATGATTTATTTCACTTAAAAAGCTATATAGTAATTGCCAATATTCTTTATGGTTTTTCTAAAGATTTAATAAATTTAATTTTAAAAATCGAATCTATTTCCGATCTAGATAAAAAACATATGAAAATTTATAAGCAAATTTTTATATAATTATCATTTCTAAAAGGTTCTTCCTCTCTGTCATCTGGAGAAACCAAATAGTCTTGCTTTTTTGTATACCTATTTGCAATTCTATAATCATATAATTCAATTATTAATGTTAGCGGTGGTTTTTCATTACTAAATTTAGCTTTAGCTCTTGCACACCAAGAAAAATATACAAAATCATTACAAACCCAGGAATCATCTTTTTCATGATAATTATATCGATAATCATTCCTTTCAAATACTTCAGAAAAACAGTTATGAATATCTATACAATTCCACTGATATAAAAGCGTCGGATAACTAAAAAAAGCTGTATCTGCAAATAGCCAACAATCAGACTTTGCTTTATTTGTATATACACCATATGGAACTGTATCCAATACTTTTACTTTATCTTTAAAATAGTATTTAATACGTTCGATATCATATTTAAATACATTTGTACTAACTGGTTTTGCTTTTCGTAATTTTTTTCGAATTTCAACCCATGTAGAGCCTCTAACTCTAGATTGTTCTGTCATAAAAACTATATCTGAACGTCCATTTTCTGGATTCGGTGTTAAATAACGTGGAATCAAACAGTCTTTGACTGGTAAATACATAATTACGTGTGGATTAAATCCCATATATGCAAAGCATGCGTTTAATAACTTTATTCCTCTAACAGAGCCATCTATAAAAGTTCCATACCACCAATCAGCCCAATCAACTATCCATAAACAATTTTCTACATTCATTGGAACCATTACGACATACTGTTTATGATTATGAGTGATTACATATTTTTTAAATCTATATTTAACAACGTTATTCATACATATCTTCTCCATTTTCCATTAAACTATAAACAGAATCACCTGCTACAATGACATGATCGAGAACTGGTATATCTAAAAATTTTCCGATTTTTGCCAATTTAGCAGTAATTTTAATATCTTCTATACTAGGCAATACAGATCCACTAGGATGGGTATGACACAGTATAATTTTTGAAGCGTTTGAAACAATCGCTGATTTAAATACCTCACGACAATGTACTAATGCTTCAGAGAGTGTCCCAATACTACAAATCTGTATGGAGTTTGGTACACATCTATTATTTAAATTGATCACTAATAAATATTCTCTGTCTGTATCTCCAACAACGGACTTTACAATTTGTCCAATATCATTAGGTTTTAAAATTTGATTAAAGTTATAATCAACACATTTATCTCTACACACCTTTAATGAAATTACATCAATTTTTTTATTACACATTATTTTCTTTCTCCTTAACTCTTCTATAAAACGTAGACTTAGACCATCCAAGTCTATTCATGGCTTCAACACCAGAAATTTGCTTGCTAATCCATAATCGGTAAATTGAATCAAAATTTGAATCATCTAATCGAACTCTTCCTTTGTACTTGCCATTTTTCTTTGCAATCTCAATGCCTTCTTTTTGGCGTTGTAAAATATATTCACGTTCTAATTCGGAAACAGCACCAAAAACAGTCAACATAAATCGACCAGTAGGAGTTGTAGTATCTATCGCTTCTTTCTTTGAAACGAATTGAACATTCTTTTCTACTAGTTGATCAATTAAGTTCAATAAATCCTTTGTATTTCTGGCAAATCTTGAAATACTTTCAACAATTACCACATCTCCACTTCTAGCAAATTGCATCATTTCTTGAAGTTGGACACGGTTTGTATTTTTACCACTCATTTTATCCATAAATACTTTGTCTACACCAAGTTCTTCCATTAACACTTCTTGACGTGCAATGTTTTGATCCAGTGTACTCACACGTATATATCCTAATTTCACATTCGATACCTCCAATGTCTCATAAAGTTCATTTATCTGTTGGGACGTTTCAAAATTGTCATTACAACTCTATTAAGACGCAAAAAGGGTGTACCATTGAGGTACACCCTAATGAATTAATATAGTTTTATTCAGCATTCTCCGTATTTATAATAAGATGATCTGCAACAGATTTAATTATTATATACAATATAAAGCAGAATATATTCGTTGAAAATGTAGAAACTACATCACTTGTATTGCCAAACGCAATTACTCCATACCATTTTACTGCTGTTAAATTAGATACGGAAATAAATACACCCAATGCTTTTAAATATACGAAAAATGCAACCACTTGTAATGTAATATAAATGTATGCATTTTTTTCTGTCTGAATTTGATTTCGCTTTAAAATTAAAAAATCTTTTGCTACAGAAAATGCAGCATATATGACGAACCATAGACTAAAAGCAACTAAAAAACGAATTATATAAATAGAGAACTTATAAGTTACATCTAAATTGTATTCTTCATATATGAATAGAAGAATTAATATTGAAAAAATAGCTACAATCCCTTTATCTGCAATTTTTAAGGTTTTAGCAATAAGTTCTCTATATGGCCATTTTTGACCAAAGAAATACTCTGAAGCTTTCAATCCTTCTGCTTCATTTGGATTACTGTTTTCTTTTTGAATGTTTGCTTTTGATGTATCGATACACTTACTTGTATTTTCTTTATCTGATATCTCATTATTAGCAACATTTTCATAATCTATTTTTTCACCACAGTAAGGGCAAAATTTCATATCACTTTTAATTTCTTTTTTACAATGGCTACAAATTTTAGTTTCAATAACAATTGTTTCTTCGACTTTGCCAGGCTTTTCATTTAAATGACTCTTATAAATAACCTCACTTGGCTCATTTATTTTATCAGCTAATGGAACTTTTGGCATATTACTCTCAATTTTTTTACCACAAAGTGGGCAAAACTTTGCATTATCTCTTATTTCTTTTCCACAATGAATACATTTCATACTAATCACCACTTAAATTTGTCAGATATTCTTCGTCAGGGTTTTCACCATGAATACATACCCATTTACCATGTTGAATTAATCCCCATGTTTCAGAACCTAAGCCACCTTTAATATCTCTTATTTCTACATATTGACCCTTTTTTAGAGTGTCTACTTTGGTAGCTGTAGTACTATAATTATCTCGAATAGCCATATTGTAATTAGCTACGTATGTATCAGTATATCCCGTATAACCATCTGTGATTGGATAGTAATCTGCTGTACCAACTGCACTATATGTTTCATTAATAGATTCGAAAGATGTAGCATTAATAATAGGGATTCCGTTGTTTAAAATAATATTTCCTGTGACTATACCTTCACAGCCTCCAAAATTAGGACTACCACCTTTGATTTCAACATATTGATCTAAATTATCATTGTTAATTGCGACAATATCTCTACCATCGCTTGATCTTGCTAAAGCTTGAGGGAATTTTCCTTTAATTCTTAGTGTCTTTCCAGCATATTTAGTTGGATCTGCTAATAAATCATCTACAGTAATTGTATCTCCATCTTTTACCTCATTGCTTTCTTCAGTAGAACTGTCAGCTTTTTGTATTTCATTTTCATCGATTCCTAATTTCTTATACAAAGCATTTTTTCCTTCTTCTTTAGTCAATTTTTTCTCAATAGATATTTTGTCTACATTAAAAAATATCATACCTGATTTATGCTTAACTAATTGACCATTCATTGAAAGTTTACTTAGAGTACCTACATTTTTTAATTTATTCATATGATCTGATTCAAATAAAACGATTTTACCTTTAGTAAAACTTTTTACACTTGAACAAAAAACATAATTCGAATCTGTAAGCTTATTATTTCCGTCTATTACATCATCTTCTCGAAATAGGTATCCAGTTGTATTGATCGGTGTATCAAGGTATTCCTCTGCCTTATCATCATCAGACATGATATCCGACAATTCATCTGCTTTTAGATTTAACGGTTCTGTTGATTCACCACCAAAAATTCCGATACCAACTACAAGTACTAAAACACAGGCAATACCTAGGCCAATCATTTTAAAATTCTTTTTTTTCTTTTCAGGAATTTGTGCTCCACAATTATCACAAAACTTATCGTTTTCCTGAATTTCATTTCCACAGTTTGGACAAACTCTCTTCTCCATAATACTCTCCTAATATTTAAAAAAAAGTGTACACTTTAGGTACACTTGAAACACTGATATATGATAATTTATTTTGTCATTTCTTTTTTTCGAGCTTCTACCTGCTTATTTACTTTCTTTTCAAATTCATCATGTTGCTTTTTGACAGCCTTATTTAAATTATTTGCTTCTTTATCAATTGTTTGTGACACACCATTTTCTTTAATTGATTGTTTAACGTCTTTACCTTTTGAAACAGCAAGTCCACCAAAAATAAGTCCTGCAATAATATATTCAATCATATTTTTATACCTAACACTAACCAGCTATTCTTTCAAAATATCTAACTGCCTCTACTACATCATCACCTTCTAATCTAGCTACCTGCTGTACCTCTTGAATTGCTCTGTCCCAACTAATTTCATTATTGTCGTAGGCGATTTTAATTTCTTTTACTTCTTGTTCAACACTATAAATCATAGTAAACCCTCCATTCTTATCGATTAAACAATACATCTATTGTTCTATAATGTCAACTTGAACTATATGTCAATTCATAAAATATAACCTTTCCTTTATATTCTACTTAAAGAATAGGAGACTTACCTATGGTGCGCCAGTTCGGTGCAGTTGATTTAGTTAGGTGAAACTCCTAACCTGGTAACTCTTGGAGCAAAGAGGCCAGTATCTAGTCCTTGGGCATTGTATCGTGAGGTACAG
>OLOM01001992.1_pt1 | contig 12939 bp, 7 predicted proteins | sample 1672531 | NCBI WGS metagenome assembly OLOM01 (sample SAMEA3136696, study PRJEB25190) | human gut metagenome | reverse complement strand
CGAGTAACTTTACCACCACTCACAAGCCAACCATATTTCGACAAGTTACCAAATACATATGATTTTCCTGTTCCCTTGGGAGCCAATTCTATTACATTCAGACGAGGCTCTATAAAGATCAACAGACGAGATAGAAACTCCATTTTCTGAGTCATAGAGGTAAACCCTTCTGGATCATATTCCATCGCCGACAATAAAACATCAATCCACTCATTTATGTCAAAATACTGACGAGCTTCACGAAGATATTCTATATCAACAGAACTATAAGGTTTGAATGGCTTAAAGTCAACCATACGAACATGGTTTTTATCACCTTTACAATTATCGTCTGGCAACAAGCAGAGTTTTACAATACCCCATTTCTCGCCATCAACCAATTCACCCGGATGTTTAGCATACACATAATCAGGAATTATTCCCTCTTTTTGCTTAATACCATAATCAGGAATTGCAAACTGCTTTACTCCTTTTATCAAATCAATATAGATAGAAAAACGAGCCAGCAAAGTTACCTCCTTACCTGCTAGAATATCATCCTTAACAGTACCACCATTAGCAGGTATCACCTTATCCAAAAAAGCATTAAGACCTAATGTATCTATCTCACCGGTATTAATATTCAAATATCTTTTCAAAAGATAATCCTTTACAAATGAAGGTAAATTGCGACCTGTAAAGATACTATTAGTTGCCTTAGGATCCTTATATATCGACATCGCAGAGAAATACTGTCTTACTTTCTGCTGTAATTCTTCTTTCATACTTTTCTGTTTTAGAAATCAAACAAATCTTCTTCTTGAGCAGCTTTTTTCCAGAGAATAGAACATCTATCTATCACCTTATCCCCTACAAGCACACTCAATTCACTATCATGTTCATTAGCTTCAAGTGGAGCTGTCATAAACTCATCCATACCCAACTTTATCAATGGATATGATTTGTTGTTATAAACAACATAAGGAACATCAGAAGCAGACAATCCTTTGATTCTGAGTCTGACTTGAGGATTGACAGTTGTCAATTCTTGAGAAAGAACTACCACACTCCAATGATTGTTATTAGGATTATTCGATATCACAAAAATTGGTACCATTATTTCTTCTGGTGTACAGCCTCCATGAATACCTTGGTCTCTCGGAACCTTATTGCATAAAGACTTATGATTCAATGCACAAACAGTTTTTTCATCTTCTAAGATAAAATAGTTTTTGTCATTGGTAGCCTTTTCTATTTTACATACTGCCAATCTACCATGATGATCAGAATCAAAACCAGCCAAGTTCAAGCCGCCTTGCAACTGTGAGAGATAAGTCAATCCATGATCACTGACTATAGCAATTTTCTTACCAGCATACTTATTTATGATGCCCTCAACCGCATCTTCCACAATCCTCATTTCTGATATGATGGTGTTAGGATAGCGATTACTAGACTGATGCGCCATAGAATCTAAATTACCCACTTTCATTGTTTGGATATCAACGTCAGATAAATGTTGTAATTCTACCTTGTTCACCTCTGTTGTAGTTGGCAACAAAGCTCTTGCTACCATTACTTCATTGAGATAGATATTGTCTTGCTGATGCTTTGCTAAGATAGCTTGAATAAATGGAATCCATTCCACGCCCAAACCATCTATCCAATAATACACATCAATATCATTACGACCAGCCAACAAAAAACGAGTAGTCTTTAGCGATTGATACCAAGTATCGAAAGCCACACTGTCTGCATTATGCTCCGAAATTGCAGTTTTGATTTCGTCAGTATAAATGTTACCCAGTTTTGCCTTCTTATACTCATCAATATACGAAGAAAGCCACATACAGTTAGGTGTCAGCATAGGTTGAACTTGCATATAATCAAACAATTCCGGAAAGAAATCTTTGACTTCATTTACAGATATGCATTTCTTACCTAACCAAACTATGGCCAGTTCCTTCTCCTTAACAGTTATACCAGAAAAATATTTAATGGCTTCATGAGCTCCACTCTGCTTGGCAATATTTTCTAATCGATTACCAATAATAACCTCTATACTTTCTGATAGTTGTACATGGTGCTTTGCCGCCTCATTCAAACAGAATCTACGTTCTTCCATCTCTGTCTTAACAGAAGTAATATGCATAGCTATCTCTGTAAACAAATCAGCATTAGTATAATTCGTCAGCTTTGACAAGCAAGCAGTTAAGTACCCGTCAGTTTGATTCATCAATTTATAGCAAGAGCATAGCAACCACCTATCAAAATTACTGCTATGAGCAAACCATATCTTCAAAAAGGATTTATAAGACGTAATCTCATTTACATCAAAATAATGTTGAACGAAAGAACATAAATCGAAATTCTTTGTCAAATCAATCTGTTCTGCCAAAAGTTTCCAATTTTCCTCGTCACTCTCCTGATACAACATATCCCCAAATTCCAAATGCAGTCCCAGTTTCAAAAACTCAAACGCATTCTTTGGACATACATAGCTGAAAGCATTATCTGGCTGAGCAAATTTGGCATTGGCAAAAATTGAATCAGACGTACTAATGATAGTCTTACGCTTATGTACTTCTGTATTCTTCCAAATACTCAGCCATTCACTTACAGAATGTACCACATTGGCTTGCTCTTCAACATGCTTTACTCCATAACAAGAATCATCATCAACAAGAACCATCGTATAGTTCTCCCCTATCGCATTCTCATCATGCAAATGCCAAACATTTATCTGAGTATCATTTTCAAAAGTACTCATTTTACCCTCCAAACCGATAATAGGGATGTAGATTCTCTGTTGATTCTCCACTCCTTCTACAGATGCTTCAATCGACTTCATGGTCTTGATTAAAGCATCAAAGGTATGGCTTGACTGATTATCATAAAATCTAGCTAATTCAGAAAAAGGAGTAATGACGCTATCACGACCACGAAGAGAAATAATATAGTCTGCAATATGCTCACTTAATTCTTGATAAGTTATCATCAAGTCTGGATAATCATGATCTATCCATTTATCCACACTCTGAACCGCAACTCCACATTCTTCAAGCATATACATCACAAACTCAAAGCTATCATGGAAGTTATCAAACAGCACAAAACGGATTGGGTAGCGGTTTGCCGTAGCCGCTCCCAGTCCATTTATATTCTTGTCTTCCTCTACAAGAGCCTTCAACTCTTCCAAGGAAGTCACTGTTTTGAATCTATTTTCATCAAACATGTTTCATTATGATATTAAGGGTTTGCTCATCTGCATTCTCACACAAGTCTTGCAGCAAGTCACGCAACATTTGGCTAGAAGCCAAAGGCATTACCTTGCGAGCAATTTCACTTCTCTTGACTTTTAATTCTTGACTCTCTGACTGTTGAGAGGCTGCCATAGTCGCAGTTTCACCTCCAGTTTGTGAGCCATTGTTCATCCATGCAGGAGTTTGTGAAGAAGAGTTATTATTCAACAATTCATCCTCGTGTTTATACTTTTCCTGCTCCTCACGCCAACGTCGTAGATTATCCTCACGAGCATTTTTCGAGGCCCTCCATTTTAGCAAAGTCTTTTCGACTCCTTCTTCTGTCCATAAACCAATTGTGCCTTCCAAATGTCCATCAAGAAAGACTTTAGCTTCATCAAACTCTGCCTCTGTCATATTGATAAATTCCAATCCCATGACATAATTCTTGAAGCCTTTCTCAAAGTTATTGGCAGATTCCAAGAGGAGATTCCCCAAGTCGATGTTGTTCTTCAATCCCTCAGCTACCTTTGACATCAATTGCGGATTCTTCACGCTCTCCGAGTCATATATCACTTTGAAAACGTCATCAACCAAATCCCGATTTTCCGCAGAACACTCCGAAGCATACTTCAAACTCCAAAGAGGAAAACCAACATTAGCAGCATACTCATGTTGCATCGCCCAACGAGCATCCGTCAAACTACTTATGTCTGAATACTTTGGCAACTTATTTAATTTAAAGGTCTTGATGAGATTCTTTGTGATGGCACCAGCCTCCTTACTTTCAAACATAAAGTTGAGCTTTGTAGATGTCTTACCTTTTTCCCAAGCGTCAAACATATTTATCACATCGTCAACCAAATGCTTTGCAGTTCTAGGCTTACCATTCAAATCAAAAATTTTACCTGCATATTTTCGAAGAGCAAAAGCTACCATTGCCATTGGAGCATAAGTTTGGTACAGGCCATAAGGAGCTTGCGTTAGTCCATACAACTTATCTCCCAAATTGAAAGACTGATTTTTATTCGTATGATTAAAAGCATTCTGAATAAAATCATATACCTTTTTCAGAGGATGCTCTTGATCCACATCAGATTTCCACTCCAAATTTTCATCTACACTATCTTGCAATAAATAATCAATAATTTTAGCTGGTCCCTTACATTTCTCACAAATCTCTGCTTTTGTTTGAAAAAGCATTACAGTATCAACGGCAACTCTAACCCCTACCTTTTTCCAGCAAGTATAGGATGAACGAGTACGAACTATTTCCAAAGATTCAGGACCTAAAGAAAAGAATGCTGGTGCTATTACTGTATTTACAGTTGAAGTTAGTCGTGTTCCAGAAATTTGAAAATCTTCACCACACAAACTAAATGTAATATTACCACTTCGTATTTCTCGCAACCATACAGAAATCATATCACAAGCATTCTTTGTGTAAGTCTTTTGTTGGTTTGCAAGTCCATGCTTTTGAGCACAAGTCGCATTAGCTTGATATTCAATAAAACGCTCATACTCCTTTTCACCCATAGGTTTTTCCATCAAAGCAAAACAAACGCCATTGAAACGTTCATCTCGTTTGTTCTTGGCTATAATTTCTTTAAGTTCAGATAGCTCTTGATTTGTCTTTCCGACTATAAATGCAATATGTACCATATAACTAGAAGCTTTTTTGGAAAAAACTTCTAGTTTATTTAATAAAGTGTACTCATTACTACTTAATGAAAAGAACTGTAACTCAACAGGACGATTTACCTGTTTCAAATTTTGGAGAATAAAGTTTTTACCTGTATCTCCAAAATTAACAACACCTTCCATATAACGGAAAGTCGTCAACTTAAGCTCTTCCTTTATCTTCTGAATCTCATCCGTAGGCAATGCTGTGAAGAGAATAGAATAGTTTCCGTTAGGCTGACGCTGGATAATACTCTTCTCATTGAAGTAATCCAAGATTTCCCTTACCTTATTATATATAGGTGTACCTTCAAAGAGATTATAGATATTCTCCTCACTTGGTGTTACACTGTCGTTATTGGCAATATTATTGAGAGCGTTCAATAAGAGCACACCCTTGAACACAGCAAGATAATCCTCACCTTGAGCCTCAACAGCCAAATGATGAGAATTATATCGTTCTGTCACAGCTCCAAAACGGGCAGTATCACTTTCAAAATATTCATGCACATAATCCCAAAGATAATTTGGAGTAACCGTATCTTTGTCTGCGTATGCATCTTCATTGTCAAAAAATGCTTTCACCTCATCACAAGCCAAGAATTCAAAGACACTTCGACTTGAAGAACCTGCCTCACGAGCAAAGTAGGTTGCAAGGTTTGCCGTCGATGGATGCACGGGGAAAAGATTAGCCAAATCTTTCTTTGTCTGTTGTGGGTCTGTAGATGAAGAAGCAAATGCCGTCAAGAGTTCATCATGCAAGCTACAGAAAAATTCTTGGCGTTGATTATATAAGTTTTTGTCAACAACCATAAACTTCTTGGACATAATACGGAAGGCAGACACTGGCTCCATATTATAAATGACATAATGATAACGTCCTCTGGTCTGCTCTCGTTCGGCTTCCTTCAGTGAGTTCAAAGCAGAAGGATGAGATAAGAACAAGAAGTAAGTATCATTCTCTGGATTCATCATATCTTCAGCAATCTCCTGTAAGATTTTCAAGAGAGGAACACCTAAATCAGAGCGCATAACATCCGTAAACTCATCCCAAATAATGAGCAAGCCATCGTAAACACCTAGACTACGAAGTTCATTCTGAACCTCGAATATCCAAGTTTTCAAATTAGAGTTTTTGATTGGCACATTGATACCCATATTTCTCAGAGCCATGGTAACACGATTCAACACCTCGGTATCTCCATTAGCCAACCTTGTTTTCAGCATTTTCAAATCAGGAGCTACACTCTTTAACACCTCATTGTTTGCAATGAGCATGGTCCACAAGTCAGGCTCGTTTTCAATATGCTGAATATAATTATCAAAATCAGTTTGCACAGTCAGTTTGATACCAGCATTTTTCAATGCTCGTATCACTTCTTTTTGAACCTGCAAAGACAAATCTGCTTCATGAGCAATTGCCTGTTGACCATAAAGATTAACAGGAAACAAACGCTTACTTTCACGAAGTTTCAAAATGGAGTTACGAAGAAGATTGTACTTTTCTTCTCCATATTCTTCATTTACATAACCGACAATATCTTTAACATCATCACAAAGAAGATGTTTTAATACTGCACCAGCATGGCTCTTGCCAGATCCATACGTTCCTGCAACCCATATCGCCTTATGCGAATCGGCATCATTATTTCTTACAGCACTAATTGTCTTCTTCAACAAGTCGTTGAATTGATCATTTGCTATAAACGTCTTCCAGTCATCTGGTCCTTCATTCTTTATGTTATAAGCAGGACGCATTGACCTCAATGTTACTATATCATTATATTTTGTAGCCATAAGCGGTTATTGTTTATACTTTTTCAGTTTAAAGTAATCCTCAATTGCTTTTAGAATCACTTGCCTATTCTCCTCTGATTGGAGAAGTTCCCATAGCTGAGAATCCAAGTAAGCATACTCAATTTTTTCTTTCAGTTGTTTGGGAGTTGGAGATTTGGTCGCCAATATTCCCTTTATATGATAAAAGCCATCTGATGTCAAATGAAAAAAAGGATATTTCATAGGACTTAACTGTTCTCCATATTTGGCATACAGTCCTTTATATATACCTTCTAACTCATCAGAATATTTGATTTGATTATCTGTAAGCAAGTTATCTCGAATGGCTTGAATGATAGCCAACAATAAGATAGGTTTGGCGACCTTTCGCTTTCCACCAACTACTTGTGTCTTTACAGACAACAACATCGTTTTGTAATAGTTTACCTCCAAACTCATATCAAACCAACATTTGTTCCAATACAGACATTGCCGTCAAGTCGCTTCGTAAAGTGATACTATCCAATCCCATGTTCAACTCTGCAACAATAACTCTATTATTCATAGAATTCAAAACCTTCAAAGCCTTTATGAAATCAGTTTGTGAAACACCTAATACTCCCAAAGGACTACTAGTAGAATCCGCAGCATACAAATCAGCAACTCTCAATGTACGTACACCTTTAACCTCTGCGTATTTATACAAGAAGTAAGCAACACCTACTGGTGATATTGAAGTACAATACTGTCTTCTCAAAAACTTTGGCTCTTCACTTTCTCCCCACATCAAATGCTCCCCTAAAGGAGACATATTGATAGTTTGCACCAAAGCTCTTACAGCATTTGCCACTGTTTTTACAGAAGAATCAGGATACTGTTCAACAATGCTATTCTCCAAAGTCTTACTATCGAACAATTGATTAGGTTTAATATTGTTAGCAAACCAACTGACGATAAAAGAATTATAGGATAAATTCACGGTTATCACCTCCCAAATTTCATCTTGGAAATCTGCGTAGTTGAGCATCAACAATTTACCCAAAGTGGTCAAAGTATTTTTCGAATCAGTTATTTCCGCATCCTTCAACCATGCCTTGAAACCATCTTCTTGTGCCGTACCCAAGCTATTGTTGCCCCAGAAATCATCAGGGAAACTTGAATACTCAGAAAGCCATTCACTTCTAAGACCAAAAGTTTTATAACCCTTAATCTTTGCATGTAACTTTTTGTCCATATCAGTAATCATTCTTACACTATCCGCTGCTATACAACCTCTATCATGAGCATTAAAACACTTTAAACAGTGGATACATTTGTTTTTATCTATATTAATATTAGGTATAACTTGCAAAGCACCTGTTGGGCAATCAGCCTCACAAACTTCACAATGTACGCAATAAGCACTTTTATAAACCAATCGCTTTAGCAAATAGCCAAACTGAGGATTGGCACTGATACCACATACCCTAAATTCTGTTACATCATTATCTTTTTGCAGAATTGTAAAGTCATATAATCTCTTATTATATTTTAAAGAGCCTTGTACTTTATCTACGTCTTTCTGACAAACAGAATATTCGCCCAAAGCGAACATCCAATCAAGCAAAGAGTTATTCGGATTTTCTATCTTAACGATTAAATCCGTATCATGTTTATAAAACACAACCTTAGCCTTTACTATATCCTCGCCACCAATAGCTTTAATTTTCCATTTTCTATCTCGTAAATACGAAGCAGTATCATGAATTCCAACATATTTAGACCAAGAAGATAACTTTTGCATAAAAGGAGCAGCACTTTCGGAAAATTTTCTGTTCACTATCATATCATCCCAAGTTGTAGCAAAAGGACAAACCAAACAGCCGACTCTTGCCTTACCATATCGATAAGCTATATTTATATCTAAATGCTGTTCGAAGAGATACAAGAAAATTTCAACAGTATTCCAATATAGAATAGGATGAGCATTATATACATTTGTATGCTTTCCTTTACCTTTTCGTTGGTATGCACTACGTTTGGTACTTTCCTCCGCTCTCACACCATCAAATGTAAGAATCTTAGCCTGTTTATCATCACCACTTTTCAACATGCGATAAAGCGGAGCTGTTTTCATCACAGAACAACACCAACGGTGTGTATCACTAGGTGTTCCTATCTTATCCCAATAGTTCAAAACACTATCGTGATTACGAGCTAATGAAAATTTCAAGTCAGGAAACTTCTCCTTATATTGCTTTTGAATCTTATCGTATAGTTCCAAAGAAGGTGGCAACTCATAGCCTGTATCACTATAAATCACCTCAAAATCGGTACTAGGAATTGCACGGGTACACAAGTCAAGTACAACTTGCGAATCCTTACCTCCAGAAAAAGAAGCAATAAACTTGTCTATTTTTGTAGTTTGATAAACTCGTTTTCCTGCATTGTTAGCTTCCTCCAATGGCATAATATCAAATGAGTCACAATCCTCTTTAACAATCGCCATTTTTTTCTTGGCCTTTTTCTCTGCTTTTTGGGCCAAAGCCTCAAAGTCTAATGTGTTAGCAGATGCAGCCTGTATGGTTTTACGAGCACGGGCATATTGCTCGTATGTCTCGTGAATAAACTCAATCGCCTCACTTTCCAAGAGAAACATCTTATCCTTGTTGCGTTCCAACATGGTATCAACATCAATAGGTTCCAGCTCCAATTGCTCACCAGCTGGTTGCAAAATGATGGTAGCCGCATCATAAATGTTAGCTCCCTTGGCTTCGAAAACCAACTCACCCTTATAATAATACTGCTTATTGATAGCCCAAAGGAGAGGCTCCTCGCAATGAGGATACTTCCAACCAAGTTTGTCTAATCCTAAGAGATCAAGTTCTTCATAGAACACGGGTCTTGGAGATGTACCCAATACACCTTCTACAATACGTGAGTGCAACCTCACTCCATTCACATCCTTGTCCCATGTTACTTTATACACTAGAGCTTTCCTTTCTATTAATACCGTAGAATTCCCAAGTGCGGATGATGTTTCTGATTGATATAAAATTAGACTATACGAAAAAGCGTGGGAATTCGCCTATTGCCCATCCCACCTTCGAGGCCTTCGCATTGCCAACTGTCGAGACGGACAACTGCAGAAAGCCCACGCATGACATATATCATCCCATGCGTGGGCAGCCGCAAAATACAAATAGTATATATACGACAACTCACGGCAGGGTACAATATACCTACCGTGAGCATCTACCGTTGTCTTGTCTTTTGACAGTTTTCGGAAGTTGCGAAGTTTCGAAGGTCAAAGACAAGCGTCAGATAAACGCTCTATTCCATAAAAGTCACACCCACCCGCTCAGCCCTTTGAGCTTTCTGCGGAAGAATGCATTTGCAAAAATAATAAATATTTCTGAAATACGTGCGTTTATCTTATATTTTTTGTGTATTTTTGCAAAAAAGAAGTTGAACATCTATAAAAGTAAGTGTTATGATTAGCTATCTTAGATTTTTGTTAATCATAACTTCTCCATGACATCACTGTTGCTATGATGTGATCATTGTGATGTTAAAAAAGCAAGAATAAAGGATATATTGCATTCTCATTTGTAAATATATCCTTCCAATTTTCACTTACTTGTTTTTAAGCGAAGTAGCACTCAAGAAAAGGATTCCAGCATATAAATGATGCTCATTTTTCAACTTTTCGTATCAAAAATTAATAGTAATTCTCTATTTCGAACTCATGTCGTACGATTATATGACCTCATGCCGTACGATTACAGATCTCATGTTGTACAACTATACACTCCCAAGTCGTACGACTATAGGGTGCCATGTCGTACGACATGAGAACTTATTAACATTACTCTTCAATCTAAAAAATCGTAACTCTTTGATTTTCAGCACATTCTTTTCCTCGTTCATATTTTCAATATTCATACAAAATAAGAATCTGTTCCGAAATACCGAAATCTCAGCGAGGAAAATATAAAGAGAAAATCACAAACACTCATGGCAGCATCTACATTGTTCGTTCATGCAGCTCCTCCAAAGGAAGGCTTTGTATCTGCTTCCTTTAATTCCCATTGTGTTGCTTTTTTATCGTTGCACATAAATGTTTTATTTATAATGGTTTGACAAAATGCAATACACTTCTGTACAACTACATACAGGCCCAACCAAACTTTCTGACTATTTCAGTAAACAGACCTTTATCCTTAACTGGTATATTAACAACAATGCTTTCCTTACCTGAAGTTTCCAGATAATAACCTTCATCTGGCAAACGATCTTCAGGTATTGTAGTATTGATTTTCAAATCCAGCACAAGGTTATTATCAGCCCCTCTCACATTAAAGTACTCCTTATCTCCTTCAGGAGACAAGAACAAGGAGCGCAGGTCCTTCTTTCCCATGCAGAAATCCTGCAGTCTTTTACTGGAAATACGAATCGCCGTATATTTGCATTCGGGAGTATCTTGATACAGCAAACACAAATACAACGTATCAAAACAATCCCTTGCGGTTAGCAATTGAGGATTGTCGTAGTACTCCAGTATGCTATCTACTTTTAGCTTGGATTGTTTCATATTCATAATTCTATTGTTTTTGCCTTTTTAATATCAAACGCTTTGCTTCTCCACCAAGAATAATGAGAGTTTTTGAATGTCTTCTTAATTTTTCCATCCATAGTCCGAAGGCTTACGGTGGCAATTCTTCAAACCATTGATATTCCATAATCATATTAAAAAAAACACATGGCAAAGATAACATTTTAATTCGATATTCACAAATTTTAGGACGAAAAATTTAGTGAAGTCAGGCTATGAGTTGATCATGATGAAGCCTGCCCCTTAGTTTTTTGCACTTTTATTGAGAACTTGCCAGCTTACCATCTACTTTCTTAGCGGATAGGCTTTACTTTTTTAGAAGATTTAACCCATTCTTAGCCCCCTATTTTTAGGAAAATCAGTAACTTTGCATAAACTTCAACAAGACAAAACTTTTTCATCATGGCAGAACATCTTATAATAAAAGGAGAAACGAAGGCAGAACTTTACGCCACTCTCCTCCCTCAGCTTCAATCGCTCATAGAGGGCGAAAGCGACATCATCGCCAACATGGCAAATATTTCAGCATGCATCATGGACACCTTTCATTTCTGGTGGGTAGGTTTCTATCGCGTCATTGATGAAAACCTTGTATTAGGACCTTTCCAAGGACCTTTGGCGTGTACCCGCATCAAACGGGGCAAGGGAGTTTGTGGCACAGCTTGGGACAAGGCAGAAACCATCGTTGTAGAAGATGTAGAAAAGTTTCCTGGTCATATAGCTTGCAGTAGTGCTTCCCGCTCAGAGATAGTAGTGCCTGTCATCAGAAATGGTGAGGTCATCGCCGTACTGGACATTGACAGCGAACACCTCAACACCTTCGATAGTATTGATAAGGAATGGTTGGAAAAGGTAGCAGAAATAGTGCCCAACCCATTTTTAACCTATTAAATCTTTGCCGAAAGTTATTGATTTTCAAGGACATAACTATTAGAAAAACAACATGACTTAAAGATGCGCATCATTGCACCTTAAAGAAGCGCATCATTAGCACCTAACGAAGCGCATCATTAGACCTCAATAAAGCGCTTCGTTAAAGTTTATACTTCTGCATCCTTTAAAAACTTGCTATTTTACAATAGCAAAGCTAATCATTTTATTCGAAATGACAAAGGAAAAATGGCAAAAACATATGGGTATCGTTAAATCAAAATAAGGGGTTTTAGTGAAAAAATCCGCAGTTTTGAGCTCTTAAGTGAAAGAATAAGCCGAAAAACGCTCCATAAATAGGGATTTCTTATCATAGTATAAATACACAATAATTGTTCCCTCTCTAATTTACGTATTACTGCCTATATGGTTGATTCAACTCCCATGAGTTAGGATTTATAAGTCACTCATAATAAAGTACTTAACTCCGACACTTTGGGGTAATTCTGATTCACTCTACATGTTTATCAGCATCTAAAATGTTCCGTATTTCATATCTTTTGGGAAAGATAATAAATCTTTTATATAATATCGAATTTTATTATTTTTTTTAAAGGAAAAGTTATTTTTGAGGCTATTTTTGCGATTTAAGACCCTCGAAAATGGCGAAAAAATGAAGCAGAAATGCAAAAACAAGTACCCCAAAATGCAGTTTTAGTAAAGAAACACAACAAAATGATAGGCAAGAAATGGATATTGAACATGGATTTTCTTAGAATTTGAGAGACAGGAGCATAT
>OLOM01001989.1_pt1 | contig 12957 bp, 9 predicted proteins | sample 1672531 | NCBI WGS metagenome assembly OLOM01 (sample SAMEA3136696, study PRJEB25190) | human gut metagenome | reverse complement strand
ATCTCAGATGCCCAGGGCGGCTTTCTCCATGTGTGATTTGTTTTTTTACTTCGGCGTTTGCGGACTTACACGGCGCTTTCTGCTCAGGGGGTGTCCGTATCCGCAGTGTCTGCTTTATCGGCCACACAGAGCGTGATAGGAGACTACGTGGGGGTATAAAAGGAAGCAGGAAGTCTGTTTCCGAAGAAGCAAGCTTCCTGCCCTATGTGCTGCTTATGACGCGCTGTCCAACGGGTTTGGGCGGTATCCATCCATAAGTTCATCATTTTCCATGATGAAGGAACGTGTCGTATCCTGTCCCCATGCAGTATCGTATTTTTCCATCAGATAATCGCTCAGTTCGGTTCTGTTCTGAATCTTTACCAGGCGGTACGGCTCCTGAAAGGCGACCTTTTCAATGAAGTACAGACTTCCGTCCTCTGCCGGCAGTAATACGCCCACGTGCCCGATAAACAGCGTATTGTCCGTATCCGAAAATCGGTCATGGAGGACAACGGAGATCAGACGGGCAGAGCTGTCTTCAAAGGAGATCCCGCGCTCCGACCAGCCCGCCTGAAGCGCTTTGACCTGATCCGCCACCTCCGTGGTATCTGCGGCAGTTACCGGTGCAAACAATGCGCAGAACTTGGACGTGCTGTCTCCGCAGAGAACGGCGGGATCTGCGGCTATCGTTTCAAGATCCATAAAGAGGGAGTCCTCGCCCTGCGTTTCCGGCTGATCTACTCCGGCGGTGACGAACTCACCGAACAGACTGAAGGCCGTGATCCGGCAGTTATAGCCGGGGAAGCTGCCGTTCTTCTCCGTCCACAGATCTTGCATCTCATAGGGGTCATATCTGGTCTCGGTGGGAGCGGCGCTCTCAAACCCGCCTGTCAGCCATTCGCTCTTGACGCTGGCATTGAACTGATCCACGCGGTCCAGCAGCAGCTTCGTTCGGGTCTCATCCACATTGGCATCTGCAAGCGCTTCGGTGAGCAGCTTGCGCGAGTCCGCGTCCGTCAGATTGGAGTACGTTACGGTTTTCAGCGGCGGCTGCACTGAATCCGGCTCGGCTTGCTGCCCGCAGCCTGAGAGTGCCATGAGGAGGAAGCTGACCACCAGAATCGTGGTCAGGGAATTTCTTTTCAGTTTCATAATTGATTTTGCCTTTCCTTTCATCGATCCTTGCGGGACAAAGCTGAACCTGCCGCACGGAACACTTAATATGGTAACCGACTCAGCAGGAAAAGTCCATATCAAGTATAACGTTTTCTTTTCAATTAGGTTATAGAGCCCACTTCAGATTATGTGTCCGACTCCCATCTGATAGGAAAAGCCGCTGCCTCACACGCCAGAAGAGGGGCGGGTGATACAGCGACTGCTGGTTTTCTTTGTTTTTAAGCCTTGGTGTTCGAACCACACCAGACCATAAATTCGGCAGGGCGCATCTTAAAATGTCGCCTCTCGCAGGGCAAAACTGAAATTTTGAAAAATCGAGTTTTTGCAACTTTTCCATTCCAAAAGTGGTGCGTTATATGCGAAAACGCCGCACTTTCGTGCGGCGTTTTCGGCGTTGCATCTTTCATCAACACATTCTGGAGCTTGTGGCCGGACTCGAACCGGCGACCTGCGCATTACGAATGCGCTGCTCTACCAACTGAGCCACACAAGCAGCTATTTGCTGCCGGAACGAGTCTTTTCTCGTTCACAGTGTTCTCAGTATATCATGCTTTTGAAAGTTCGTCAATATTTTTTTGAAATTTTTCTTGACATTCTCCGTGTATCCGTTATAATGGTATAGTATCCTTGCTCACATCAAAGGATGTGGGCCAAAAGTCCAAAAGGAGGTGCTAAGAATATGGCAAAGATTTCTGGCAAGTACGAGACTATCTTCATCGTTAACCCCAAGCTGGAAGAGGCAGCGGCTACCGCTGTTGTGGACAAGTTCAAGTCTCTCGTTGAGGCGAACGGCACGAACGTAGAGGTCGAGGACTGGGGCAAGCGCCGTCTGGCGTACCCGATCGAGGATCAGACGGAGGGCGTTTACACGCTGGTTCGTTTTGAGTCCAAGCCCGATTTCCCGGCTGAGCTGGACCGTATCTACAAGATCACGGACGGCATCATGCGTTCCATCATCGTCTGCCTGGACGACTAAGGCGGTGAACACCAATGCTCAATAAGGCGATTCTGATGGGTCGTTTGACCCGCGATCCCGAATTGCGCCATACCCAGTCCAACATGGCTGTGTGCTCGTTCTCGCTTGCGATCGACCGTGGTCGCAAGGATCAGAACGGCGAACGCCAGACCGACTTCATCGACTGTGTCGCATGGGGTCGTCAGGCAGAGTTCGTTGCACAGTGGTTCACGAAGGGTTCTATGGCAATCGTAGTCGGCCGTATCCAGTCCCGCCGCTGGCAGGACCAGAACGGCAACAACCGCACTGCAATTGAAGTAAATTGCGACGAGGTTTCCTTCGGTGAAACGAAGAAATCCCGCGATGCCTACAATGCAGGCAATCAGGGCGGTTTTGGCGGCTATGACAACGGATCGCAGATGCGGCCCGAGCCTGCCGCGTCCCAGGTTGCTCCGGCTTTCGATCTCCCTGCAGGAGATTCGGATTTTCAGGAGCTTGCTGATGACGACGGCGATGTCCCATTCTAAACTGAAGGAGGTTACGTGATCATGGAAGAAACCAAGAAGGAATTTACTCCCCGTCCGGAGCGTGCAGAGCGCCCGCAGCGCGGCCGTCGCCGTCGCAAGGTATGCGCATTCTGCGTAGATAAGGTTGCACACGTTGACTATAAAGATGCCGGCAAGCTGAAGAAGTACATGTCCGAGCGCGGCAAGATCCTGCCCCGCCGCATGACCGGTACCTGCGCTGCTCATCAGCGTCAGCTGACCGAGGCTATCAAGCGTGCACGTCACATTGCTCTTCTGCCGTACACCGCAGAGTAAGCAATTCGTTTTTTATAATTAAGGATACGCAAAGCGTCGTTTTCGCAAGAAAGCGGCGCTTTTTTGCACCCTTGTTTCTCATTTGCGGCAAACAAAAAGGACGCCTGATGCGTCCTTTTTTCGTTATTCCTGTGTTCAGTTCATCAGATCGAGCAGCTTATAGCAGTGTGTTTTGGTGTAGCTCTGCTTAAAGCTGTAGGATGCAAGCTGCTTTGCAGTGTCATCCTCGGTCTCCTTTGCGGCATTTTCCGCACCGGAGTCACGCTCCTGCACCCACTGCTTGTAGCTTGCCTCCTCGGAAGCGTACTGATCGGCGTTGAGCACGGTCGCAAGGTAGTCGTACATCTCACTCAGCAGGTTATCCCATTGCTCGAACGAGCTTGCGGTCATGGCCAGCTCATCCTCCTGATTCTCTGCCGACGAAATTTTCAGATCGTCACTTTCCAGCTCATCCATCTTTTTGCTGAACGCATCGCGCTGCTCGGCCTTTTTCTGGCTGTTCTCTTCCTGCTGCTTTTCCTGCTGCTGTGCATCGGAAAGCTGCTTCTGCAGCTCCTTGACCTGCTTTTTCTGGTCATCGGTCAGCGAATCATCATTTGCCAGAGAATCCAGCTTGCCGCTGGCGGCATCGTACTTTTTATCGTCCAGATAGCTCTGTGCCTCGTCCAGATCGGAGTTGAACTGATCGTCCGACTGGGCAGACTGCGCCTTATCGAGCAAATCCTCAATGGCCTTGTACATCGCGGAATCCGGGTCGGTAACACGGTTCTGCAGCTGCTTGAGCGCCGCAATGGCCTCGGTGTACTGGCCGTTGCCCACATAATCCTCGGCAGACTGATAGTCCTTGATCAGCTGAATGGTCGCATCCAGAGCCGCCGGGTCCTTGGCTTCCGCCTGTGCCTTCTGGTAATACTCGAGTGCCTTGTCGAAGTTGCCGCGGTCCATATACTTTTCGGCCATGATGAGGTTTTCGTCGGTCTTGTGTGAATTTGTAAAATACCACACACCGCCGCCAATCAAAGCCGCCACGATGATGACCACCAGCGCAATGATCAGGCCGCGTTTTCCCTTGGACGGCTTTTTGTAAACGCGGTCCTTCGGATCGGCCTCACCGTTGTAGTAGGTCGTGCGGCGCTCGGGCGTGCCCGCAGTACGGCGGACCGGCGGCGTGTCGATCGGACGCATGGCAGCCTGCGTGGGAATGTTCGGATTCGGAATATTGGGATTGGTGTCTGCCAGCGGATCGGCAGCCGTGTCTGCTAGCGGATTGGCAGCCGTGTCGTCCACCGGAAGCTGCTGCTTTTCGGCCCGCATAGCCGCGTCAAACGCGCTGGTGTCAATCGGACCGGTCTCAACAGGGTCCTTCATATCATCCGGCAGGGTGGTAAATACAGCCGTTTCGTCGTTGACACCGGTCTGCTCGACAGCTGCGCCGCAGAAGGGGCAGAATTTGCCGGCGATCGGCAGCTCCTTGCCGCAGTTTTTGCAAAGCATGGGTGATTTCCTCCTTTGAAAAAGGGTCATTTTTATGCTTATTTTATAGTATAACATGCTGTATTCAGATTGTAAAGCGTGGATGGCTGTTCCCAGTATCGGGATTACCGCTTGCGAAGCGAGGGAAACTTGCCTGCCCGGCAGGGGCACAAGGTGAATTGCCCGAAGGGCAAGAGAGAGTCCCCTGGGGGATACCCGTATCGCGCAACCCTTAGGCACGTTATACCGTCTGGCACCTGCGAATTTAGATGTTTTGCACAATTTATCCTCGCAGATGCTGTCTATAGCCACCAAGCCAGCGAGTTGCGCAACACTGTTATGTTGCGCCTGCGCAGAGCAGCCGATATGTGTAGCAGTACGGTCCTGACACTGCGAATATGCGGACACATAGCGCGCAAAGCGCGTCCATGCGGAAGAAAAAATCCTCTGCCGTTCCCCTGTTTCGCAGCGATCGCCGTTCTCCGATTTTCGCCGTGCTCTCCCAAGGGAAACGGGAGTCAAGAGGGTAGAAACCCTCTTGCCCTCTCGGCGTGGGTACGCCGTCCCCAGCGGACAGCGAAATGTTTCGGAACTGAAACCTTACTCGTCTTGACAAGCTATGGTCAGGAACGTAAAATATAGGTAATGATAATAAGGTAAGGCAGAATGTCCGCATTCTGCAACTGTCAAAAAGGGGATAGTATTTTGAAGTTGACAAAACGCATTTTCAGCGGTCTGCTGGCCGCCATGATGCTGTTCACCACTGCTTTTGCCGTAAATGATTCGGCGACCACCAAGGCTACAAACGCGCTGACGTTTGCGTTCAAGCCGATCACCGGCAGCGAGTACGACAGCACCGCTCTCCAGACCGATCTGGCAGCAACGCAGAAGATCATCTCGCAGCGCATGCAGCTTGAGGGTCTGACCGGCGCGTCTGCCGCCGTTTCCGGCGATGTGATCACCGTTTCCATTCCGAAAACAGCTACCGGCAACACTGCCGCTTACTGGGCCGCTCGTCTGGGCGACCGCCGTCTGTGCAGTGTGACCGACTTTCTGAACGAGGAGTGGCAGTTCGACCGTGCAGATTTTGCCTCTGCCAAGGCAACCACCGAGAACGGCGCAGAAGCCGTTGAGATCGACCTGACCGACTCCGGCAAGACCAAGCTGACCGAGGCCCACAACAAAGTAAAGGCATACCTCGCGGACAGCAAGAACGACGCTGACAAGGCGCAATGGCTCACCTTCCACTGGGGCACCACCACCTTCCGCATGCTGGTGGACGACAGCTTCTCCGACAGCAAGCTGGTGATCGGCGGCGATTCCGATCCGCTGCGTGCCGGTGCATCCAAGTACATGCCGCAGTATCTGATGCTCGATCCGCTCCCATTTGCACTGGAGCAGACCGCCGTTCCGACGACCACCGAGCCGACGCCTCCAACCACCCCCACCAAACCCACGACTCCGACTGACCCGACCACACCTTCCGATCCGGCGACCACGGATTTCCCGGATATCGACGGTCACTGGGCTGCCGCTTCGCTGCGCAAGGGTGTTGAACTGGGTCTTCTGAAGGGCATCAACGGCAAAATTATGCCGAACAACTCGGTCAAGCGTTCCGAGGCTATCGTTATCCTCAACCGCGCGCTTGGCGCAACGCAGGCCGACAGTGTATCCGGTCTGGCTGCCAGCCAGCAGTCCGCATGGTACAGCGAGGATCTGGGCAAGGCCATCCACCTCGGTTTGATTACCGCAAACGACAACCGCAGCTTTGACACTGCAGCTACCCGTGCCGAGGCTTTCGTGCTGATGGCTCGTGCGTTTGCGTACGACCGCGCAGAGACCGCTACCGATGAGCTGAGCAGCTTCACCGATACCTCCTCCATGACCACCGAGCAGAAGCAGGCTGCTGCCGCTCTGATCAGCCAGGGCGTTGTAAACGGTACTTCTGCTGCCAAGCTGTCTCCGTCGAACAAGCTGACCCGTGCACAGTTCGTCACCATGATTGTGCGCATTGCAGCTGCCACCAACGCAGACAGCGCACCGACCGAGCTGGCCGGCGGCACCGTACTCACCAATCCGAGCATCGCTCTGACCGGCGCAGTCGCAGACGGCGACTGGATCTTTGCCGCTCCCACGAATGAAATTTCGCTCGATTCCGTCAGCAGCTCGCACCGCATCGTCCTCAAGGGCGAGGAGCGTGCTGTACTGAATGCTACCAAGCAGACCAGCATCTCTACGCTTGCTGTTGATCCGGCAGGCACGGCTGATGTGAAGATGGACAACACTTCGTCCGTCAACACGCTCGTTATCGCGGGCAAGGGCGGCTCCGTTGGCTACAGCGGCGCAGTCTCCAACATCGAGATCACCGCTTCCGGCCGCACCATCGTGCTCGAAGGCATGACCTCGGATGCCATCACCATTACCGGCAGCAACAACACCATCCTGCTCAAGGGCGACGCGGATACCGTTTCCGTACTGCGCGGCTCCGGCAACCGCATCACGCTGTCCGGCACGGTCGGCACGATGGTTCTGGCCGGCAAGAACACCACGGTTGACGGCACCGGCAAGATCGGCACCGTGGACACCCGCATGGTCGGCTGCACGGTAACGGCTAAGGCCGACCACACGATCGACAACATCGATCCCGGTCTGGATGGCGTTCAGATCACGATGACCGTTCCGGATAAGGTTAAGGCCGGCGGCTCGCTGACTGCCAAGGTCAGCTTCTCCGGCGTAAAGGAAGGCGTTACCTGCACTGCAATCTGGTATCAGGACGGCTCCGCGATCAAGGGCTGCACGAACAACAGCTTCGAGCTGACCAATGACAAGACCTCCAGCCACACCAGCACCTTCACCTTCACCAAGAATATGAAGACCAGCACGGCGATTGGCTTTAAGCTGCTCTACAACAACCCGTCCACTGGCGAAACCGAGCAGGTTTACGCCCAGAAGACCGTTCCGATCGAGAATTACTCTGCCGAGTGGTATGCACAGCGCGATGCTGCCGCTATCCTCAAGCAGGTATCCTCGGTTTACCGCGGCAACTACACCACGTCCTACGCGGCCAACAACGATTACTCCAAGACCACCAAGGAGGTCTGGATCAACGCCAAGGGCTACTCCAGCAACACCAATTATCTGGTCTGGATCAACCGCGCCTATCAGCATGTAAACGTATTCACCGGCTCCAAGGGCAACTGGAAGCTGACCAAGAGCTTTATCGTCGGCACCGGCGCTGCCTCCACCCCGACTCCGGTCGGCGTAACCACCGTCAGCTACAAGCTGAAGGCAGGCTGGACCACCGGTACTTACACGGTTCGTCCGGTTGTAGGCTTCTATCCGGGCACCGGCTACGCGTTCCACTCCCGCCTGTGCTATCCCGGCACCAGCACCGAATATGACTTCAGCAGCGGCTATCCGGTTTCGCACGGCTGTGTACGCATGAAGCACAACGACATCAACTGGATTTACAACAACATACCGATCGGCTCGACTGTCGTAATCTACTAAACCGTAGCTGCAAACACCGATATTCTCCGTTTTTCCGGAGAGTATCGGTGTTTTTTTGCTGCAAAACAGTGTGTACATCATCAACATCCTGTTTTGCACTGCAACGATAAATTCTCACCCTGATAATGTAATTCGTCATTTTATACGCATTTTTCGCAAATGCAATTGGTTATCGTTGTGACATTTTAATGTTGACACCGACAACATCAAGGACTATAATAAACCCATCACAACAAACAACGAGGTGAGGAAATGGCCGATCAGTATCATCACGGAAATCTGAAAAGCAAGCTACTGGAGGAAGCGGTCACGCTGATCTCGCAGGACGGCCTCGAAAATCTTTCTCTCCGGCGGCTGGCAACGCAGTGCGGCGTGAGTCACAACGCCATCTACCGCCACTTTGACAGCAAAGAGCGCCTGATCGACGCCTGCCGTGCCTATGTCATGCAGGAGCTGACGCGCACACTCGAGCTGACGCTCAGCGGTCTGGACGAAAGCCTGCCGCAGACCATGGAACAGCTCGGCACCGCCTATCTGGATTTTTACATGCGCAACCCGACGTATTTCAGCGCGTATTTCCGCAATGCGTCCCAGAAGCTGACGTTCTCGCTTGAGCCGATCGAGGGCAACTACCCGCCGTTTTCCGTTTTCCGCCGTGTGGCTGTCGCTATCGCGGAAAAGCAAGGCATTCCGCAGGATGAGACACGATGGCGTCTTCTGCGCTACTGGACGATGCTCAACGGCATGTTCGCCATGTGGATTTCCTCCAACGTGGAACTGCCTGAAAACTGGAAAACCTGTCTGAAAAACGAATTTTAAGGAGCATTTACGATATGAAACAGATCATTCTTACGGGCGACCGCCCGACCGGCAACCTGCATGTCGGCCACTACGTCGGCTCACTGGCCGAGCGCGTGAAGCTGCAGAATTCCGGAAAATATGACGAAATTTACATCATGATTGCAGACGCGCAGGCGCTGACCGACAACGCCGAGCACCCGGAGCGCGTGCGCCAGAACATTATGAAGGTCGCGCTGGACTATCTTGCGGTCGGCATTGACCCGGAAAAGGCGAATATCTTCATCCAGTCCATGGTGCCGCAGCTGACCGAGCTGACGTTCTACTACATGAACCTTGTCACCGTGTCCCGTGTACAGCGCAACCCTACCGTTAAGGCAGAGATTCAGATGCGCAACTTTGAAGCCAGCATTCCGGTCGGTTTTTTCTGCTATCCGATCAGTCAGGCGGCGGACATCACCGCATTCAACGCTACGGCTGTTCCGGTCGGCGAGGACCAGGAGCCGATGCTCGAGCAGTGCCGCGAAATCGTGCACAAGTTCAACACGGTTTACGGCGAAACGCTGACGATGCCACAGATTGTTCTTCCGTCCAACAACGCCTGCATGCGTCTGCCCGGCACAGACGGCAAGGCGAAGATGAGCAAGTCGCTCGGCAACTGCATCTACCTTGCGGATCCGGAGGAGGTCGTTCGTGAGAAGATCATGTCCATGTACACCGATCCGGACCACATCCGCGTGCAGGATCCCGGCAAACTGGAGGGCAATACCGTGTTCACTTATCTGGATGCGTTCTGCCAGCCGGAGCACTTCGCAGAATTCCTGCCGGACTACCAGAGCCTCGACGAGCTGAAAGCGCACTACCAGCGCGGCGGACTCGGCGATGTGAAGGTAAAGAAGTTCCTGAACAACGTCATGCAGTCTCTGCTGTCGCCCATGCGTGAGCGCCGTGCGCAGTGGGAGGGTCGCCTGCCCGAAGTCTACGAGATTCTCAAGAAGGGCAGCGAAATCGCCGCTGAGACCGCTCAGGGCACGCTCGATCGAGTCCGTCACGCGATGAAGATCGACTATTTCACCGATAACGGCCTGCTCAAGTAAAAACAGCAAAATAAAGGACGAACCGCTTGGTTCGTCCTTTCTGTTAGATTTTCGGGATTTGCTGGGTCACGCAGTGGATATTGCCGCCGCCGATGAGGATATCGCGGGCCGGAATCGCAACCACCTTGCGGGTCGGGAAAAGCTCCTGCAGGATAGCCTGCGCCTTTTCATCCATCGGGTCGCCGAAGGCAGGCATGACAACAGCCTCGTTCGCAATGTAGAAGTTGACGTAGCTTGCCGCCAGACGCTCTCCCGGGGTTCGGGTCGGCTCGCCGTCGCACAGGTCAAGGCCGTCGCACTCCTCTGCGGTGATGGTCACCGGCTTGGGCAGCGGCAGCTTGTGCACCCTGATTCTGCGTCCCTTGGCATCGGTCGCGGCTTCCAGTGCATCCAGACTGGCCTTGGAGAGCGCATACTGCGGGTCGGTCTCGTCATCCGTCCACGCGAGCACAACCTCCCCCGGAGCCGTGAAAGCGCATACGTTGTCAACGTGCTCGTTGGTCTCGTCGTTGTAAATACCGCGCGGCAGCCAGATCACCTTGGAAACGCCCAGATAATCGCACAAAACCTGCTCAATTTGAGTCTTTGTGAGATCGGGATTGCGTCCCGCGCTCAGCAGGCAGGCTTCGGTGACGAGCGCGGTGCCCTCGCCGTCCGAGTGGATGGAGCCGCCCTCGCAAATGAAATCGCGTTTATCGTATACGTCGTTGCTGACCAGGTCGCAGAACTTGCGCGCCACGCGGTTGTCCTTCTCCCACGAGGGATACAGGCCGTCCACATCGCCGCCCCACGCGTTGAAACCCCAGTCGATGCCGCGGCGCTCTCCCCTGCCGTTGATAACAAAGGTCGGGCCAACGTCACGCGCCCACGCATCGTCAGTCTCCATCACGACCAGACGAACGCGGTCGGGCAGCTGCGCACGCGCATTGTCATACTGCCCTTCCGAGCAGAGCACGGTCATGCTTTCGCTTTCGGAAATCGTCTCGATCACACGCAGAAAGGCTTTCCGGGCCGCATAGGCGCCGTACTGCCAGCTGTCAGCGCGTTCCGGCCAGATCATCAGGCAGCCCTCATGCGGTGCAAACTCTGCAGGCATATAAAACCCGTCCTGCGCGGGTGTAGTGTGCAAAATTTTCATGGTATCTCTCCTGTTCGGTGGTACATCAAGAGTACAACATTTTGATTGAATTTGCAATGGTCGTAGGCAGTTTGAAATGAAAAATTGAGAATAGAGAATGCTATACTATCGCAGCGGAACAATCGGCGGTTGAGGTGGAAAACCATGAACCTTTTGGGGCAAAATGGTCTATGTTCTGCCGCCTGAAAGTCCGCAGCTATGTATTGGCTGCGAATGTTGCAGGTACGTTAAAAGTTGCGCCGCTTCAAATTCTCAAGTTTCCGGTCGTCCTTCCACATAAGTTTTTGGATGCCGAGAAGTTCAATCTGCGGTTTTCGGACGCATCCGAGATCACGGAAATTGCGGACAAGCTGCGGTGGTATCGTTATCAAAAAGGACTTCGCCAGCGTGACGCGGCGGACTATGCGGGTATTAACCGCAGTACCTACATCCATTACGAAGAGGCAGGGCGGGACTTTTATCCGAAGGAGCATATGGAGAAGCTGGCGGAGCTGTTTGAGGTACCGCTTGAGAATTTGCTGGATGACTATAAAGCGGCTTTATGGTGGCTGCTGCCAGTTGTGTGGGGAGAACGCTTTTCGTGGATTTAATGCAGATATTTCCGAAGCGCATCATATTGCTTATTTTTCGGATTCACAAAATAACGATTCTTCAAATATAATCATTCTTTGCCCCAACCATCATCGGCTGATACATAAATTAAATCCGAAGTTTGATTATAACAGAGGTTGCTTTGTATTCTCAGAAAATTCCGAACTAAGAATTGAGCTTGATTTTCACCTGATGAAATGACATCGGAATAAAAATGGCATCCGCTGAACGATCTTTAATATTGAGAACTGGTCTTTTGATTGAGCTTACAAAACCTCTTGGGGGTGTCAATTAAGTCGCGCCCCATTATACCCTTGATTCCAAGGGTATAATGGGGTATAATTCTACATAGAATAGTATCTCACAGGAGGTGCGCTATGGACTTATCTGAGATGCAAACCCGCGTGGCGGAGTTGGAACAGCAGATTTCTGCTTTGCCCGCTGGCTCTGTCACGAAGAAAACCGTCAATGGTAAGGAGTACTTTTACCACCGTTGGACAGAGAACAAGAAGCGGAGGGAGAAGTATATTCCTGCTGACGAATTGGAGAATTTCCGTGCTCAGATCGAGCGGCGGAAGGCGCTAGAACAGGAGCTGAAAGCGCTGAAAAAGCAGCTGCCCAAGGCGAAATCTACGAACCCTTCTGCGTTTACTACCAATGTCCGCACCGGCGAGACGCTGCGTTCCTTTGCGGCATCTGTTCGCGGCTATCGCAGGCGCGAGTGCTTCCGGCAACTGCACGACTTTGTCTGCGGCGAGCCGCAGGACAAGGTGTTCATTCTCTACGGCCTGCGCCGGACGGGTAAAACCACCATGATCCGGCAGATTTTTGCGGAGATGAGCGACACGGAGCTTGCCAAGTCAGCGTTCATTCAGATTACCGCAAAAGACTCGCTGGCAGACGTGAACCGTGACCTCAAGGCACTGGAAGCACAAGGCTTCCGCTATGTGTTTCTCGATGAAGTGACGCTGATGGAGGATTTCATCGAGGGCGCGGCGCTGTTTTCTGACGTGTTTGCAGCCTGCGGCATGAAGATCGTGCTCTCCGGCACGGACTCGCTGGGCTTCCTCTTTACAGAGGACGAGCAGCTTTACGACCGCTGCATCCTGCTGCACACCACATTCATCCCTTACCGAGAGTTTGAATCCGTCCTCGGCATCCACGGCATCGACGAGTATATCCGCTACGGCGGCACCATGAGTCTCGGCGGTGTTCACTACAACGAGACCTCCACGTTTGCCAGCAAGGAAAGTACCGACGAATACGTGGACACCGCCATTGCCCGCAACATCCAACACTCTCTGCGCTGCTATCAGTATGAGGGGCATTTCCGTCATTTGCGGGATTTGTACGACAAGAATGAGCTGACCAGCGCCATCAACCGGGTGGTGGAGGACATCAACCACCGCTTCACGC
>OLOM01001988.1_pt1 | contig 12960 bp, 10 predicted proteins | sample 1672531 | NCBI WGS metagenome assembly OLOM01 (sample SAMEA3136696, study PRJEB25190) | human gut metagenome | reverse complement strand
TGTATTTCTATTCTACACCATAATGAAGGTTTACACAATACTTGAAATTGACTCGATTGGCTTGACGGTCTTTGAAGTTCAAAGTATATTCACTCAGTGTTATGCTTGCTCGTTTAATCAAAGAATTGATAAATTCTAAATCATAATTCTCAAGTGTATTTTCAAGCGATAATTCAGTCGAATTTGGAGAAGTATAGGCTATACCGAATTCGTATGTTTCATTTTTGCCGGATTTTATCGGACAGATATGTTCATCTTTATGCTTATTATTTTCATCACTAAAAATTATTGAGATTAAATCTTTATTTTGCTTTAATATGAAATAAAGAACATAATTGGTAACAAATCCGTTTGTAAGATGGAAGTTTACCTTATTAAATTCAGAATGCCATATAAAGTCAAATAAATGAAGCTGTTTCTGAAAATTATATAATTGATATAATTTAAGAAATTTAGCTGATTTATAATTTTTATACTCTTTGGGTAGCCAATCTTGGAAAGTATTAAAAAATTCAACACAATCATAGATATAATTATTCATTTTCGTACCGCGATTACCGCTTTGTAAAAATGGAAAATTAATCATACTCTTTATTGATTTATCTTGCGTAGTAGTGCTTTTTCGATCATCAAGTGTTTTTTCTTTAACACGGCAAGCAAATTCAATACTTGGTCTGTATAGTTCTAATAATTTATCTTTATAGTTCGTCGAGCTTTTATTATAGCTTTTCGGAGAATATGTATATTTTGATTCGGGAGAGGGGTCATACAGTATAGTGTCATTTCTATCGTTAAGCAATTTTAAAATAGATTCATGTAATCCGTTAAAAAAAGAATCAATAATAATTGCTTGTGTAAGCATATTATGCCACAATTCTAAACACATAGCATACTTTGAATACATTAAATCTTTAGAAGTGTTGCTACATACCTCAAAGATTGGAGGGTATAACATCGCATAAAAATATGCATCTACATTGTCTTGCAATTTTATCCCATGTGGCTTGGGGATTTCTGAATTACTGGAACATTTTAAAATATAATCATATTCGGATGATATTTCTTTCATATTACGATATGCTTGGTGTTTGGATAGCGGAGTATCGTTTTGAATAAGTAGTTTAGCGGCTTTTGCTATCGATTCATGAGCAATCTCAAGCGGTTCTTCACGGTTTATAAATTTTTCTACTTTTTCATCCATATACATTAACAAGTTATGACAAGTTGATTTTGCAATGACAATAAATGTTTGACTGTTTTGACTATTATCAGAATTAGAGGAACTATTTATTAATTTCCCTGTGGTGGCTAATTTATTCGATTTAATATTTTTGTTTTTATACTCCGATGTAGGACTGATTTGATTTTTGTATTCTGTATTTGGTGTGTTTGGAGTTTTATAGTTCTTTGATTTTGGCATGACTGTCACCTCGCATATATTTTATCACAAATTTCGGTTAATGCAAAGCACGAAAAAATTTTTATATAAGCACACCGACTTTGGATGCAGGGAGCGGGGGAGAATGGTACAATAGATTTGCAAATTAAAAAGAAAGGCGGATATATTTATGAGTACATTCTACGACGAAAATGGAAACGAAAAGGAAACAATGCAGAGTGAAGAGACAGAAAATCTTCGCAAACGTAAGAGGAAGAAGAAGGCAAAACTTCGAAAAATAAAGCGAAAGGTTAAGAAACTCAAGAATAGTGTTTTCGGTGACCTTGAACTTTTGTCAAAACAAGACCGGCGAAAAATGAAAAAATACAAAAATCAGAAAAAGACGTTGAAAAAACAACTCAATGTTATTGAAAGACAACTTTCCGACCACGAAAAACGACTTTCGGGAGTAGAGGACGGTATTTCGCGAATTACTCCGGTGGTAGAAAGGATTCAAGGGTATCAGAGACAAGAAATTTTGCAAAAGATTACGGCAAGTAATGATATACGTGAAATTGCGAAGCTTTTGGAAAATGCACAAGGAGGGGTATTCAATGTTAAGTCACTTTAATCCGAAAGCATGTGTGTGTCAAAATTATTGTTTATACACTTCCGAAAATGAGTTACTTGCTAATTGTGTCCCCGAGATATTGCAAAAAATTACTTTGCAATATCCAAACGGTGAAGTTAAATGTACAAAGATTGCAATAGAATTTAACTTTCAGAAAGATGGGGTTGTTAGCAAAGTGCAACATACTCTCGACATCAAGGAACTCGATAAGCTAAAGCTTGTCGAAGTATGCTCTGATTTATATACAATATCTGACAAGAAATTCATATCGTACATTAAGCTGCTGATACCGAAAGCCCCAACGGTGAATAAATATTTTATTGAATCATTGGGGTGGACTCGTATCAATGGACACAATGTGTTCTGTGCGGGTGATAGGTTGATTGGTAATACCGACAATGTTGAATATGAGGTTGATCCTTATTTGTCAAATATTTCAATATCACCGAATGTATCGTTATCTGCGGAAAATACGTTTACTGCCATTTGGAACTTGCTTGGTAAGTGCGACAAAAAAATGAGGTTAACTATGATATACATTTTGTCTGCACCGCTAAGACAACTTTTCAAAGACGCAGGTTATATACCAAAGACTGTCATTTATATTGAGGCAAAAACACAATCCGGTAAAACAACATTTGCACAAGGTTTGGGATGTCCGTTTGTTTCTTCAAATGAGAGCTATCCCAATTATACGAGAGTGTCAAGCACTCAAGCATTCGTTGAAGATGCAATGAGTTTTTTCAAAGATATTCTGTATATCTATGACGATGTGTACTGCGATAGCGATAAACGTATTCGCAGAGCTATTGAAGAACGAGTCAAAGGAATACTTAGGAACTTTGCTGACAATGCTCCACGTAATAAAAAAGGTGCTACCAATCAAATCAATTCACAGCTATTGCTAATTGGTGAGGAACTGATTGATTCGGTATCGAATATCGGAAGACTATTGGTGATACGAATGGATAGAAAATTCACTCCTGATATCTTAACACTTATATGTAATAATAAGAATTACATCAATGCGTTCTACACTCAGTACATCGCTTGGGTAAGCAACAACTACGAAGATATTTTAACATACATAAGTCAAAGTTTCAAGAGCTTTCAGGCAAAATACTGCAAAGAAATTTCTCGTGATTTCGATACGGAATTTTTCATCGGCTGCATTGAACGGCTATTTTGTCAGTACGGTCGTGATAAAGATTTCTTGACCAATGATGAATACCATGCAACGGTAAAAGGGCTGTCAAAAGACTTATCAACGATTCTGGCTAGCAATAGAGATATCCTTAATAGTGCAATGCAACGTGAACAACAGAGAGCTGCATTGACCAAAGAAATCAATTATTCGAAGCTTCTATATGGTTTGTTGCAAAATAAAAGCATAAAAGTTGGAGAGAAAGGATCCAAATTTTTTAAGAATACTTGCAAAGGGAAAAAATGTTATTTTATTAGGTGTGAGTATTTTCAAAGTTTGATTCTCAAATATTGCAGAAAACCTGTATCAGCAAAGGCTCTTACCGATTACTTCCGTATAAGGCAGATTGGAATTTTTGATAATAACGGTAGAATTCGGCAGTACAAGAAAAACCGAAAAAGATATTTGGTTTTGAAAATCAGTGACTTAAAAGAGGATGCGAAACGTAGTTAAAATATAAAAGCTTAATTCGGCATACCATTTTATAGGAGGTGATACTATGCACATTAAAATCAGACCGCCAAAGAGCAAGCAAATACTTGAGTCGGAATTATTGAAGATACTTTCAAGGAAGCCGATTAAACGCAGATAATATACATAATGAAAGTGGAAGGGAGGTGCGGTATAATGAGAATGGCGGCATATTGTCGTGTCAGCACAGAGAAAGAGGAACAACTATCTTCTCTTGAAAATCAGCGAGAATTTTTCGAGCAGTACGCCGATAAAGAGGACGATACGTTGGTGAAAATATACGCTGACGAGGGTATCAGCGGAAAAAGCATGAACAAGCGTGAAGCATTTACTCAACTTTTGGAAGATTCCAAAACGGGAGCGTTTGACTATGTTGCGGTAAAAGACATAAGCCGATTTGCCCGTAACACATCTGATTTCTTATACGGTATCCGCACCTTGCGTTCCAACGGTGTTGATGTCAGATTTTTGTCGAATAATCAGACGGTTATAGGCGAAAGCGAATTTGTATTGACGGTGTTTGCCGCACTTGCACAAGAGGAAAGCTCAAACTTGTCCAAACGTGTAATTTTCGGTAAACGTCAAAATGCAAAAAAAGGTCGTGTTCCGAATGTGGTTTACGGCTACAACAAAATAGATACATATACACTTGAAATTAATGAGCAGGAAAGCTATATTGTACAGTTAATGTTTAAGTGGTATATAGAGGGGGAAGGCACACGTCGGATAGCCATTAAGTTAAACGAAATGGCTATCCCGACAAAAAAGCAAGCTAAATGGGTTCCGAAAACAATACGCAGGATTTTGCAAAATCCAATATATATAGGTAAGATTATAAATAATAAAAGCGTCACAAAGGATTTTCTTTCGGGAACAAGAGAAGCAATTCCACCGGAGGAGTGGTACATACATGAACGCCCCGAACTTAGAATAATCAGCGATGATGATTTTGAGCTTGTTCAGCAGAAAATTAAAGAAAGACAAGAGCAATATAAAAATGATAATCCCGGTAACAGATTCTCAAATCGACACTTGTTTTCAAATTTGATTAAATGTGGTGAGTGCGGCAAAAGCTTTACCGCAAAGGTGTATCAATGGAAAAATCGTTATGTGAGATACCGTTGTTGTGTGCATAACAATAACGGTAATGCTCATTGTACAAACAGTGTCACTGTTGATGAGCAGGAACTGCTAAATGAAGTCAAAGCATATCTGCTTACGGCAATAGAAGATAAAAAAGCGTTTGCGGATAAGCTGATGAAACAATATCAAGCACAAACAACAAATGTTGATGTGTCAAAATTGACTGATACAAGACAGTCACTTGAAAAACGTCGGAGTAAATTTAAAGAAATGTTTGCTGCGGATATTATCACAATGGACGAACTCAAAAAAGAAATGTCTGCCATTGATGAGGGTATGCGAAGTATTGACGAGGAATTAAAAGCGTATGATGAAATTCAGAAAAAAGCCACGCATATTGATGATATACATAAGGATATTGAACAAATTCTCATGCAGAACGAATATACAAACGACGATATGCGGCGGATAATTGAAAAAATAGTTGTGTATCCGGATAAGTCGGTGGAAATATTTATGAAGTAAAATATAACGTTGATAAAGGTAAAAATTTGTGTTATACTTACATTATACGAATACGGGAGGCGAGAATATGTTATTGACAAACGGTAAAAAGAGAATACCCATAGGCTATGAAGATTTCAAACAGCTTATAGACAGCGGCTTCTATTATGTTGATAAGTCAATGTTTATCTATGAACTTCTGCATAGCGGCGGACAGAATAACTTAATAACTCGCCCAAGACGTTTTGGAAAAACACTGAATTTTAGTATGCTTAAATATTTCTTTGATATAAATGAAAAGGATAATGCGTATCTTTTTGACGGATTGAAAATATCGGAGTATTATGAAGAGTTGGCTATGTACAGAAATACTCACCCTGTTATTACGTTGTCGTTGAAGTGTGCAAAGCAAGGTAATTATAGAGAAGCGTTGAGAGGATTAAAATATGAAATACAGCGACAATTTATAAATAATAAATTTATTTTAGACAGTGATAAATTGGCAGATGAATATAAAGATGAATATAAAAAAATTTTGTCAATGGATGAAGATGCAGTATGGAGTAACTCTATACAACTTTTGAGCATATGTCTAAAACAATATTACGGAACAAAAACAATAATACTAATTGATGAATATGATGTACCGCTTGAAGATGCATATTTTTCGGGCTATTATGATGAAATGGTTAGATTTATCCGCTCATTGTTTGAATCTGCTTTAAAAACAAACTCAGCATTAGAGTTTTCTGTAATTACAGGTTGTCTTAGAATATCAAAAGAAAGTATTTTTACCGGACTTAATAATCTTGCGGTAAATTCAATACTTTCAAATAAATATTCTGAAAGTTTCGGATTTGTGCAATATGAAGTAGACGAATTGATGGAATATTATAATATAGAAGAAAAATCGCAACTTATGAAGAAGTGGTATGACGGATATTTGTTTGGAAAATCTGAAGTATATAATCCGTGGAGTGTACTTAATCAAACAAAAGAGTGGTTTGATGATAAAGATATATGGGCAATGCCATGGTGGGCGAATACAAGTTCAAATAATATTATCAGAACATTAATCAGTCAGGCGGATGATGAAACAAAGGGTATTATTGAAAATTTAATTCATGGCGGAAGCGTAGAAACTGTATTAAAAGAAACAGTAACGTATGGTGATTTAACAGAAAATAATGAAAACATATGGAGTTTTTTGTTCTTTACCGGTTATCTTAAAATCAAAGATGTAGTCAAAACCGGCGAATTGACGGGCGAACCTACAATCTATTCACTTGTCATTCCTAATCTTGAAATAAAAAGCTGTTATACAGATATAATAATTCAATATTTTGAAATATATAAAAAGGCAATTAATAAAGATAATTTGTATAAAGCCTTGCTCAGACGTAATGCACAAGACTTTGCGGAGCAAATAACTGATTTGTTGAGAAAAACTATAAGTTATTATGACAGTACGGAATCATTTTATCATGGCTTAATATCAGGATTGCTTTCGGGTAATGTGTATTATAAGGTAGAATCAAATCGTGAAACCGGTGACGAGCGTAGTGATTTGGTTTTGTATCAACAAGATGTGGCACAAAATGCAGTGATTTTAGAATTTAAAGTGTGTGGTAAAAATGAAACGGCAGATGATGCCGCCAAACGTGCATTAAAGCAAATAAATGACCGTGACTATGCGTCAAAAGCAAGGGAAGATGGGTATAAGAATATTATCAAATACGGAGTGGCGTTTAAAGGTAAAATGTGTTATGCGATTGTATAATAATAGGATGATCTTATGATGAAGGAGGAATTCTATTTGACAAAGAAAAAAGATGAAATAACTATTCGTTCAAGTGCGGCGGAATATCTGACTTATATTGCATCTGTAGGAGACCAGTCGGATAGTATTGAGATGCGTTACGAAGATGAGAATATATGGTTGACACAAAAAATGATGGCAACATTATATGACGTTGGTACAAACACTATAAATTATCATATTAAAAAGATATTTAATGATAGTGAATTGCAAGAGAGTTCAGTTATTCGAAAATTTCGAATAACTGCTGAAGACGGAAAAGCTTATAATACAAATCACTACTCGTTAGAGATGATTATAGCAGTAGGATTTAAGATCAATTCTGAACGTGCCGTACAGTTTAGAAAATGGGTTAATCAAATAGCGAAAGATTACACTATCAAAGGCTGGGTTATGGATGATGAAAGGTTAAAGCGTGGAACATACCTAACCGAGAAGTATTTTGATGAACAGTTAGAACGTATTCGTGAAATACGAGCAAGTGAAAGAAAGTTTTATCAGAAAATCACAGACCTGTATGCAACGGCAATAGATTATGATAGAAATTCGGCAACAACCAAGAGGTTTTATGCAACAGTTCAGAATAAAATGCATTATGCCGTTCATGGACATACAGCAGCTGAATTGATTGTAGAAAGGGCAGACCATACAAAAGAGCATATGGGATTAACGACATGGGCAGATTCGCCGAATGGGAAGATTAAGAAAAGCGATGTTATAATTGCAAAGAATTATCTGAGTCAAGATGAGATGCGGCAATTAAATCGTATGGTTACGGCATACTTAGATTTTGCAGAAAGTATGACATTAAGACATATTCCGCTGACAATGCAAGATTGGGAGAAACGTCTTAATAGTTTCATTGAAATGTTTGAGTATGGAATTTTAAAGGACGCAGGTAAAGTGTCTGCTGAGATTGCAAAGCTTCATGCAGAAACTGAATTTGAAAAGTATAGAATCATTCAAGATAGATTATTTATGTCGGATTATGATAAATATTTATTGGAATTAGAGGAAAATGCCAAAAAATAGTTTCATGAGAGATAAAATAAATATTTAAAAGAATATGTCCGCACCCACTTATAAAAAGACTTGTTGTGAGAAAAATCACAACAAGTCTTTTAGCATATCTATTCTTTTTGAAATTGCGTAGCATATATTTTCACAACGTGTTTCATCAATGTATTTTGATGAGCTTAAAATTTTTTTGCAGTCATTTTCGATGCTGTTGAGTTTTTGAAAATCAAGCCAAGTTAAATCGGTTACAAATCCAATTTGCTTAGCGTGAGAAGTAGCAAAAGGCTGGCTTTCGTCGTATTTTATCGGTTTTATATTTTTTGCAATCTGATTAAACCATAGGCTTGTTCCACAATCAAATAGAGGTGCAAAGCCAATCCATTCAAGAGTATTTGCATTTCGTATTACGCCGAAGTTGCGGAAATGACGGTCGCTGTTGGCGATAATATAATCAATGGCAAGCATATAATTAAGAAACTTTTCTGTATTTGCAATTCCTTGTATTTCACAACATCTTTTGAAATGCTCATATGATGATATATTTTTCTCTTTAGGTAGAGTTTCATATATACTATAAGCACTTATAAGCTCCGTTTGAGGTGTAATAAAATTTTCGCAAACCGATAAAGGTTGTTCATCATCAAAAATTAAATCATAATCTACAAACGGCATATAGTTTAATCTGCTTTGCAGAATTGACGCTATTTTTTCATTAAGCGGTTCTTGGAAAAACGGTGCGCTGCCTGATTTTATAAGACAGCGTTTTCCGTCTGTGATTGCCCATTTCTTTTTGAGCCTACCGTCCGTGGTGTTGTCGGGGGACATAAGCGAAAAACTGTCATTTTCGGTTGGAGTACCGAATAATGTATTGCCGACATCTTCGCTGAAATCATTATCGAAAAAGTTGATGTCTTTCCATTGTAAATTTACATCGTTCGGTTTAAACCAATATTGGTCGGATAAACTCAAACCGTAACATTTTAAAATCAATTCGTCTTGGTGCGTAACACCGATTATATCAAGTGCATTTGCAAGCCCTTGTCTGCTTGCAGGAATAGAACGCCCTTTGTACCATTTATTAAACTTTCTGAGATTGATTTTTTCATTTTCTGAAAGACCAAGAGGTATGTGTTCGGGATTATATATTTTGCTTACATTTTCAATAGAAAAACTTGCGTCTGATATTTCAATTTCACAGACGGGTATATCCTTGTGCATTAAAATGTATTTCATAAAATCCCTCCTTTTATTAATCGGAATGGATATATTATAGAATGAAATACTTGATTTGTCAATTACGGTTAGACTTGATTTTATAGGGATAATATGATATATTTAGACTATAATAAATTAGGTAAAAAATTGACCTTGCATTTTGTGGTCTGTGGTAGAGGTGGTAGACCCGATAACATTGGGTGCAAAGCTTGTTGATGTACGTGACAGAAAATCTTGTTGCTGTGATGATGATTTCGATTTGGCGTCTGTGCCTGCGTCGGTTTGCAGAGTGTTTGACGATCAGTTCGTAACAGGCAATGAGGCAAAACGTGTGTTCGTATCTTTGGGTATTTTCTCCATAATTAAAATCGAACGCCACGTTCAACTTCTTATCCCGTCATATGACTTCTGCATCCCTCAAAAAGAATGTGTAGGGGCAACGGATGACAATCCTTGTGACTTATTTGAGAGAATAGACTTCCCGGTTGACGAATTCTTCCCGCCTGAGAGGGGCGAATTCTTGGAATGTGATCAAGATGACATATCCGAGCCGGAAGATGATAATGATTGTGGATGTCGAAGATAAATCAGTACAAAAACCTCCTGTGATTATGCAGGAGGTTTTGCTGTATTATGAAAAACAGACAGTTCCGAGGTTCAGTGTAGCTTTAGTGATGAAAAATAAAACTCCTTTTGATATGCTATTATATGATATTATTGCAACTGCCGGAAACGACAAATATGATATTAAAAGTTTTTGTTTCAGAATTAAAAAAATTAATTTTTTTTGAAAATCTATTGCATCGTACACCGATGTACGATGTATAATAATTATAGAACATAGTCTGCCAAGACGAAATAAAAAAATTAAGAAAAGAGGGATTTATCATGTTGAAAATTTTTATTACTTCATTAATTTGTACATTAATGTTATTTTGCACAAACGTGTCGGCTGCTGATTTTCAGGCGGGTGATACGGCTTATGTCAAGGCGGGAATAGAAAGTATGTCTGTTTATCAAAATCCATCATACGGTCGTTCTGTTGCAGTGGTCATCCAGTACAACAAAGTAACAATTTTGGAGCCTAATGTAGTCGGAGATGGCGGCACATTTCATAAGATTCAGCTCCAAGACGGTACAATCGGCTATGTTCCTGCTCTTGCCGGCAGAAAGGATACACTTGAAACAGCAGAGGTTGCAGAAAAAGAAATAGAGAAATCGACAGCGTCATCTGATCCGGATAAGTATCAACATACAATAAATATGTATTTTCTTTCCGACTATATCTATGGTGGCTCGAAAACAACCGAGGGCAATGAAAGAAATTTTTATGCAAAAGTTCCGACTGAATGGGTAAGGCATGACCGACCTGAATCGTTACCGATGGTTGGAATGGCTGTTGTGCATATAGGCGATGAGGGAAAATTCGGCTCGGTAAAAGCATCTTTCTATCCGGGCAATCCGCCGATTAATTATCACTCTAAGAGATTGGACGAACTTAAAGAAATCGGCTATGATCCTCCGTTTGCAGAAAAGTCAAGAACAGAGGCAAATGCCAACACAGCATTTTATGTAGGTGCATCAAGTGAATTTGATGTTGTTGCTTATAACGAAAATTGGGTTGCCGTATGGAGCGAGGGCGGAGTTGACGAATCCCGTGGTTCAATTATAGATTGTAGCGGAAGAAAAGACGGTGGAGCTTTCACAAGCTGGAAACCGGGAGTATATTTTCTGCCAAGAAAAAATTGTTATATCTTAGATATTAACAATCAAGTGGCAACTGCTCCAAAAATTGAAGCTGTCGGCAAGGCAACCGCTAATTTGATGGTAAAAACCACTCCTGACGAAACGGATTATGTAAAATCGGGTGTTTATAAAATAAATCAATCTGTTCAAATAGTTGATGCAACACCACAAAACGGACATTATAAAATTTATTACAAGCACGGTTTATATTATGTTGAATCCAAATATGTCAATATACAACTTGCAAACACCGAAAAACCGCTAATTTCCTACAAAGCTGAGGCAAATGCGGATTGTGATATTTCAGACGGTTCTTCGGTTAAAAAAGGTACAGTAATAGATGTTATCGAGAAAGATTATGACGGAACAAATTCAAAAATCTGGTTTAACTCGAAGGTATGTTATATTCCGACAAGTAATCTTGTCGATTTAACCAAAACACAGTCAGCTGATGACGTAGCAAAGCTTGGTGCACCTATAGGCGTTCTGTCCGTAGATACGGCTTGGGGTGAATGGGGTGTGTTGACCTATTCTGCCGAAGGACTTGCAAAACTGAAAGAGTATCGTTTCGGATATATCAACGCTGATATGGATAAGGCCTTAGAATACAGTGAATGGGTTAGTTCAAACAACGGTGAAATCAATAAAATAGAAGACAAAGACTGGGTAAATGTATACGGCATTGAAGAATTTTCGTTCGACCGTGATGAGGATATGAGGAACATTCCCGGAATAGATCCTTCAGAAATAGAGCCTTGGATTATAACAGGAAAAATCTATACTATTTACTATAACGGAGAGATTCGCTATTTGGTTCAAGAGGATGAAAGTCGGGAAACATTTACTTATTATCCCGGAAACGGATTCAGCAAAAACTCTGTTGCCAAAACGCAGACTATTTGTCTGGATAGCCGCAAATATAACACCGTTGCATATAACATTGATGACAACAACTACTTTAAGCTCAGAGATATTGCACAAATCTTAAACGGAACAATTAAAACATTTGATGTTAAGTATGACGGAGCAACAAATTCGATTGATATGCTAAGCTTTTATGATTATACATCGGTTGGCGGCGAATTAACACCGGGCGACGATGTTACAAGGACAGCCTTTTCGTCATCGGCGTTTTTAACACTGGACGGAGTACCTATAAAGGCAACGTGCTATAATATTGACGGAAACAATTACTTTAAACTTCGTGATATAACAGATGCATTGGATTGTCGTGTTGAGTGGGACGACAACAATCAGTTGATTTGGGTAGTACCGAGTGTGCCTGCATATGATGACCCAAATGAAGCAGTAGGTTGATAAAATATCACCTGCGGTATTTGTGAGGGAGCTAAGGGCGTTGACTTGAACTCTAACACTTGCCGCAGGTGTTGTTTTATGCAGAATTTTTAGATGTTTGGCTGATTTGACGGATAGAATTTGCGGAAAGTATTGTTTATTTTTATGGCTTGTATATGTGAAAATTTAATGATATAAAATTAAAAAAATATTAAAGGGGAGAAAAATGAAAAAATTTGATAATATAATGTCTTGGAAAAAGCCCGAAATGCTTGACTTGGCAAAAGAGCTTAATATAAAAGGTCGTTCAAAAATGAACAAGGGCGAAGTGGCAGAAAGCATATCGAAAATATTATTATCAGACGAGTATTTTAAGACAGTTCTTGCGGCGCTTGACAAAGAACAAACGGAATGTCTTGTAAATTGGTGCGAGAACAACGAAATTGAAAAGTTGGATGTTTTCAAAATCGGACTTTTATTGGAATTAGGTTATATATCATTTGAAAATGAACAGTACAGCTTGTGTGACGAAGTAAAATACTTAGTTGCTAAATGTTATACAAACGAATCAAAAGGCGGTTTGGAAGTCAGAGATA
>OLOM01001986.1_pt1 | contig 12963 bp, 12 predicted proteins | sample 1672531 | NCBI WGS metagenome assembly OLOM01 (sample SAMEA3136696, study PRJEB25190) | human gut metagenome | reverse complement strand
TCCTTCGCTTCCTCTCCATCTCTGTAATATGTATGGTCAGAATGTGCATCCATTCTTCCGTCTTTGAAATACTGCGGATCTTTTACTAAAGAATAATCAAAAGTTTTCATTCTTATCCTCCTGTTGTTAGATTTTGCAAAAAAAGGATGCTACATAATCTGTACGGGACATATTATGCAATATACCCACTGGACCACGCAGCATCCTTATTTTAAATTTCGTTAATGTCTTATCATGCAGGCATGAACGACATTTTGACCTTTTAACCCTGGTGTTGCACTTTACTTAACTGCACCTGTGATACCTTCAGCAAACTGTTTCTGCAGTACGAAAAATACAACCATTGTCGGGATAGAACAGAATAATACGCCGCACATCAGCATACCATAATCTGTTACATAACCGGTGATCAGGTTGGCGATCAACATTGGCATTGTCATCGCTTTGTTATCAGTCATAATTACCTTCGGCCACAGGTAAGAGTTCCATGCATTCATAAAGGTAATAACTGCTGCAGCTGCATATGTGGATTTCATAGTAGGAACGAACATCTGGAAGAAGATTCTTACTTCACTCAGTCCATCAATACGAGCTGCTTCGATAATATCCACAGGGAAAGATCTTGCGTTCTGACGGAACATCATGATCATAAACGGTGTAGAAATAATCGGAAGAATAAAACCAATTGCTGTATTCAGGAGTCCTGCTTTGGAGAACATCTTGAATAACGGAACCATAGTTGCAACCTGCGGAACCATCATAGCAAGCAGCAAAATAGAAAACAGTCTGTCTTTTCCTTTGTCATGGTATACTTCAAATCCATATCCTGCGATAGAACAGATAAGCAGACAGATCACTGTAGTAAGGATCGCATAGAAGAAAGAGTTTCCAAGTGCTCTCCAAAGTGGCTGCTGTGCTGTCAGATTATTGAAGTTTTCCACAAAATGACTTCCCGGAATAATTCGTCCACGGGATACATCTGTTGATGTATTAGTTGCGGCTGAGATCATCCAGTATAACGGAAATACCGAAATAAATGACACGATGATCAGAAAAATATATGTAGGAATCAATCTTCTCTGAATGGCTGATTTGTTTTTCTTAGTCACGTGTATCACCTACTTTCAAGTTGATAAATGCAAGTACAGCTACCATGATAAATATGATAAATGACATTGCTGATGCATATCCAAAGTTCGGTACGTTAATAAAGCATGTGTTGTAAATATAGTGGGACATTGTGATTGTGGAGTTTGCCGGTCCACCTTTTGTCAGGTTGACAGACTCATCGAACAACTGCAGTGTACCATTGATTGACATGATGAAAGTCATGATAATTGTCGGTTTCAGAAGCGGAACAGTGATCTTCCAGAATGTCTTCCAGCCGTTGGCACCGTCGATCTTTGCTGCCTCATATACGGAATATTCAATATTCTGAAGACCTGCCAGATAGAATACCATGTTGTATCCTGTCCATCTCCAGATCAGCGCCAGGATGATTACGATCTTTGCACTGGTTGAATTACCGAGGAAGTTATAGCCGGTTGATAAGATTCCAAGTTTGATCAGAATACTGTTGATAAGACCGTCTGTAGCAAACATGGAACGGAAAATCAGTGAGTAGGAAACCAGAGATGTTGCACATGGAAGGAATACACATGTACGGAAAAATCCTCTGAATTTCAGGTCTTTGTTGTTCAGAAGCTGTGCCAGAAGAATCGCAAGCACAAGCATGATCGGCACCTGAATGATCAGGTAAAGGAAAGTATTTGCAATAGACTGCTGAAATACTTTATCTGCCATAATACGTTTGTAGTTACTGAAAATTGGCTCTGCAAATCTCATATTTGCGCCAGCGCCCGTCTGTAAAGAAATGATGAACGCACGAATCATCGGATAAAAGCTCATAACTGCGATCATGATAGACGCAGGTGCAAGGAATAACCAGCCTGCAGCTCTCTGTTTCGCAACCAGAGTCATGCCTTTTTTCTTGGAATTCACAGGAACTCCCCCTTTCAAAACTTCAACGTAAGACAGGGGACTGCAAGCAGTCCCCCGCGCTCACTTTACTTACTACTTAATTCGATTTCACTTAAATATTCAGGACCAGATTACTCTGTCATCTTGAATGCCAGTGTATCCTGTGCTTCCTGAAGAGCATCTTCTACAGATGTACCATTTACGATATTAACAACTGCTGTGTTGACACATTCTCTTGCTTCATAGTGATATGGTGTCTTTGTGAACTCCGGAATATGTGAGGAGTATTCTACAATTGTTGAGAAGATTGACTGTCCATTGAAGAATTCGTTTGGCTCATTGTAAACTTCAGATTCACCAGCCGGCAGATAGCAGGAGATTGCACCTGATGCCGGAAGGATTGCATCATAGAAGTCTGTGCTGGAACCAAATGTGCTTGCAAGGAAGTCTTCTGCAAGTTCTACATTTTTGCAGTTGGATGTAATGTACCAGGAAGATCCACCGTTGTTAGCATAGTTTGTAGCTGTGTCAACATCATCAACCTTAGGCATTGTTGTGATTTCCCAGAGACCTTTCTGATCTTCTGTAGCCATCAGAGTAGCTGTGATCCAGTTACCATTTACGATACCGGCTGCCTCACCGCTTGTGATTGTTGCGATGTATTCATCCCAGTTGTTTACAAGTTTAACAACATCATTTTTAACGAGGTCTACATAAAGGTTGATGCATTTTTCTGCAACATCATTTCCAACGATGTAAGCTTCGCCGTCTTCATTTACGAAGTTAGCTCCACAGGACTGCATCATCATCATCAGAGTGTCGCCGCCTGTAGCTTCGCTTGTAAGGAGGTATTTACCTGTCTTTTCATGAACATCTTTACCGATTTCCATAAATTTGGACCATGTGATATCTGTCAGATCATCCAGTGTATATCCTGCTTCGTCAAGGATATCTGTACGGTAGCATGCGATAACAGCACCATTATCAAACGGAACACCATAATGTGTGTCATCTACCATGGAGTAGGACTGTTTCAGTTTTCCGAAATCATCCCAGTTGATATCCATATCTTTGAGATCTGTAAATGCATCCGGATAGCTCTTCAGATATTTCTGATAGCTGTTGTCCTGCATCAGAACGATGTCCGGAAGTGTGCTGTAGTCACCAGCGTTAGCTGCTGTTGTAAGTTTTGTCTGGCAGTCATCAGAAGATGTTTCGATAATATCTACTGAGAATCCTTCGTGATCTTTTGCATACTGCTCACCAGCCATCTGCATAGATTTGATATTGAAGTTCTGGTCCCATGCCCATACGGTTAATGTATTGTCATCTCCGGAATCAGCGGAAACAACTGTAGCTGTTCCTGCAAAAGACGCTGCCATAACGCCTGTCAGTAATACTGCAAGTAATTTTTTCTTCATGAATGTGTCCTCCTTTTATTAAGCGTATTCTCTTTTCCGAATTGCTTATGAACCAATTATAGCATCCCGTTTTTTGATATAGTTTGCATAACCGCACATATAATGTGCATTTTCAACCATTTTATCTATTTTGCACTATGAACAGCCTTTAGTTTTGTATTTTTTGTTTGTTTTTCGTATTTTGTCGTTTTTCTTCATATTATTTTGATGAAAAAATCCCTCTCTTTTCGACATTCTGTATACTTTCCTTGTCAGCAAGAGAGGGCTTTGTTCTTATTTCATAAATTTTTTATTCTTTTTTTGTACACATTTCACATAATTTCAAAGAAATTATGCAAAATAGACCTTTTCTGGATGCTGAGTTTTCATCGTATGAAGCATCTCTTCTGTAAGATCCAGAAGCAGTTTAATCTTGCGTCCATCTTCTTTGATGATCATTGTATAGTACGGAATATTATCATCATAAGAGGTATAGTCAAATTTTTTCAGCTGTTCCGTGCCGCCGTTTTTCTTGTATTTCGCAACACTTTCGTGCCAGTGCGGTGCAGTTACTTCCATGTTTTTTAATTCCAGTACATGCGCAGTCTTGCGATATTTTTTGCCATAGATCACGTCGATGCTGAGTGTATCATTTTCCAGAGTGTACTCATAATCCTTCTGGCTGAAAATATCAAATACAAAATATAACGCAGCAAGAAGAAATCCTGCCAGCATAAAAGATTGGGATATTGCGATTCCCATGATCACAAAAATCACCGCAAACAAAATCATTACTTTCCGGAGAACTCCGGACATGCTTTTTTTCTTTCGGGAGACCTGCTCCACAATCTTATAGTCATACATATAAATGGTTCCTTTCTGTTTTTTACCATCCTTTTTCTGAATGAATGTCAAATCGCAGAAGCTGCTGTTCATAGCTTTCCGGACGTTTCCGCCATTCGAGAGGGGTGACTCCCATCAGCTGTTTAAAGTTTCTGTTAAATGTCGAATTTGTCGTAAACCCACATTTGTGAGCAACATCCGCAACCGGGGCATCTGTGGTCTCCAGAAGTTCACATGCCGTATAGACACGTACGGTATTAATATATTCCAATGGGCTCATCTTCATGTAGGAAGTAAAAACTCTCCGGAAATGCGTCTCGCTGATATGACATATATTCGCCAGATCCTCTACTTTTATATCCTCCATGTAATGATATGACACGTAATCCAACACACGGGTAACCATATTGGTAAGCTTACCGGCATCTTCCGCAACCTTGTCCTCTCCTGAATCTCTGTTTAACCTGGCAATTTCTACCAGAAGTGCTGCGAGCACTCCCTTCGCCTCCTCAAGAAAAAATTCTTCACCATCTCTCATAATATCCATGATCTTGCGGATTTTTTTCGAGATAGATAAATGCTCCTTCTCTTCAAAAAACAAAACCCTGGAATAGATACGCTGAATTACCTTTTCCGCCTTGACCGGATTATCCAGAAATTTTTTCATAAATCCTTCTACGTCTATAAACAGATATTCCCATTTACTGACCGTACCGATATCACTGTTCGTTGTATGCGGATAGTTCGGCGGAATCACCGTAACGATGCCTCCATAGAAACGTTCTTCCTCTTCGCCTAATATCATATGTCCATCGCCACCATAGCAGTACCCGATCTCAAGATAATTATGAAAATGCAGATAGTCTACGTCATTTCCATAATTCTGGACCCACTTCTGCCCAAGCAGAGCCAGAATCGGGCTTCCTGCTGACATCTGGTAATATCGGAATTCCATCTTCGGTTTTCTTCTTTTTTTTGCCATTTATTCACCCCGTTTCAAATACCTGCTTTTTTATTTTACTATATAATTCCAAACAAAAAAAGATTACCGTCGTAATTCGGCAATCTTTTTTTATCGAAAAATCTCGATTCATTTTATTTATTTTTATTAACCAGTTCTCCGATCACATAACATACCGCAGCAACTGCCATACCGTTAATAGAAGCGATTCCCCAGGTTACCACGTTTGCCACGATTGCACCAAGAATCACACCTGCTACGGCAAACCAGTTGACAGTTACCATCTTGACTGTATCAGTATCATAGGCTTTTTTGTTCATAAAATAAGAAAGTACAAGAATAATTCCAACCGGCGGCAGTGTACAGTTCAGGATATTCAGCCATCCGCAGAAGTTGTAATACAGCCATACAGAAAGCAACGTTCCGATAACACCTGAGATCAGAACCATCGGTTTCTTTCTCTTATTGAAAATGTTTGCAAGACCAAGTCCTGCTGTGTACAGAGCATTGTCATTTGTTGTCCAGATATTTAATCCAAGAACCAGGATCGCAAGGTAAAACAGATTCAGACGAATCATAACCTCAAAAATATCATTTCCGCCAACAAAGATATAAGAGATTGCTCCAAAGAAGAACATCAGGGAGTTTCCGATAAAGAAGGCAACTACTGTTGCGATCGTTCCCTGTTTACCATTTTTTGCAAATCGTGTAAAGTTCGGTGTGGCAGTTCCTCCTGATACAAAAGAACCAATTGCAAGTCCTGCACCGCCGATAACACTCAGAGAGCCACTGGATACAGCAAACTGATCAATAATCGTGCCATCCCCCTGTCTTACTGCCATGATCATTGCAACTGTTCCAAGGATTGCAACAAGCGGCACTGCAATATAACTGATTATTGTAAGAGACTTGATTCCAAAATATGCAGATGCAGTCATACATGCTCCTGCGATCAGAATCAATACCCATTCAACTGCTGTGCTTCCGCCAAAAAGTTCGCGTGCAACAGGAATCGCAAACATCGCAATACCTACACCAAACCATCCAATCTGTGTAAAGCTTGTCAGTGCTGAAGAAATATAAGAACCTTTTTCTCCAAACGCTCTCTTGGAAAGCAGATCAAGACTTAAACCTGTCTCTGCGCCTACATAACCAAGCAGACCTGTATAAACACCAAGGATCGCACCACCCAGAAGAAGTGCCTTAATAAATCCCCAGAAATCAAGTCCTGCTGCCATTTCCTGTCCAACCCACATGCTTGCTGAGAAAAATGTAAATCCAAGCATGATCATAAACATTGTTACAAAACTGCGTCTGCTCCACTTCGGTACTGCACATTCCGCATAATCGATATCTACAGTTGTGCCACTCGCCTGCTGTACGCCGTTTCCTGTTCTCATTTTTTCACTCATCTTTTCTCCCCGTTTCCCTTAGTCCAGAATGTATTTACGCAGTGCACCGGTAAATTCACCGATTCTCTGCTCTGCGAGTTCCTTTAAAGTGATATCCTTCATACTCTCGATATAGCCCAGTTCCTGACGATACAACCATTTTGCATCAGCCGGACGAACTTTCTGGTAATGGTTTGCTTTTACCCAGTCTTCATAACTGATCGGGGTCGGATAGCCAAGTTTCTCATCCAGAAGTTCCTTGAAGTCAATCTTATCAGATCTTTCTTTGATTCCTTCCCAGAATTCCAGAACCTCTTCTACATGCTCATGGATCTCATAACGTCTTGCACCGCCATCATAGATGATACATTTTTCAAAAAGAGGGCTGCACATGGAAAGTGTCTCTCTTCTGAATTCAGGCGCAACGATACCACCCTTCCAGTAGAAATCCACGTCTGGAAGATTGATTCCGGAAACACCTTTATCCTGATATGTGCTGAAGATTCCTTCATAATAAACAGTGATAAATCCTTCGAATTCCGGCCAGAATTCACGGATCTCTGCTGTAAGCTTCTCGAGGATATCAATTCCTTTCGTTCCACCGATTGTAAAAATAATGATGTTACGGAGTCTTGCACCATGATCTCTGTAAAAATCAGTCACATAGCGAAGGCAGTGGATCAGAGTCTCTCCACTTGCAATGATGTCACCAATCATCAGTGTACTGTCCGGAACCATTGTAAGCTTACTGTACTTGATTTCCAGGCCTGCGATCTCTTCTTTTTCAAATACACGCTCGCTGGAAAGAAAGCTGATATCATGAACACGGATATGCTCTCTGTAGCATGCCTCTTCCAGAGGATAGTTTAAAGCTCCTCTTAAAATAGATAGAATATTTGCTGTCGTAACCTTTTTCTGCTCCTTCAGATAATAAAGCATCTGAGAAGTAGAAGACACCAGGCAGTTATACACCTCATAACCTACGATCTCCGGTGTATTCAGAAGCTTTCTGGACTCCGCCTCAGAAATCACGTAATACTCATTTTCATACTCTCCGCCTTCAAGTCGATAGCATGCAACGCCCTGCTCATCGAACTCCGGCACCAAAACAACATCATCCCAGTTTTTCATTTGTACCTTTTCCCTTTCCTCTACATTTTATATTCATATATCGTTACTGCTCTCTCCATTCACAATAACACATCGTAACTGTTCAGTACCCTCACAGTTACGAGTCAAAATGCATTCCAAATCACCTTCGGTGATGGCATTTTGCCTTGTATGTCTCGGGATTTTGGCAGAAAACATGCCAAAACGCCTCGCGGGATACTACCTTCTGAATAGTTACTGCAATACAATTAATTTCAACTCATTTTTTTCTCTGTTGTCTAGTATAACAGACAGATTCGTTTCTTTCAACAAAACAGCACACACCTGCGGACAGAAAAAGACCGATACCCTTTCCCGGTACCGGTCTTTTCTGCTTATAAAATTTATTTTACGGAGATCTGAAATCCCGCAATCAACTGATTAATTGAGGAATCCGAAGAACTGTTCATATGCAGTTCCATCTTCTTCCTGATTCTCAAAGTCCTGAAGAAGACTGTCTGTGCTCTGGTCTTCACCATCACCCTGATCCTGACTGTCCTCTGCATCAGATTCGTCCTTTGAATCATCTTTTGAATCTTTGTTGGAATCTGTATCTTTATTTTCACCAAGTGTTACAGTTACAGTTTTTTCTTTATATTCCCCGCCATCCGCAACTTCAAGAGTTACTTCAACTTCTTCACCTGGCTCATAATACTCAAGGCGGCTTACCAGTTCATCAATACTGCGGATTCTCTTGCCATCGAATTTTGTAATGATGGATTTTTCTTTAATTCCGGCATCCTCAGCTGCACCGCCTTCTGTTACTTCAGAAACAAGCACACCTTCCGGTATTCCGTAATACTGAGAAGCCTCATCACTTACTGTCATACCTGTGATTCCGAGCACACCGTGATTGTCGACTTTATCTCTCGGAGTCTCATTCATCAGATCCTCAAGTGTATCTGTTACATCGGAGATTGCAATTGCGTAACCCATACCTTCAACTTCTGTGGAAGCAAGTTTTGCAGAGTTGATACCAACAACTTCACCATCCATATTCAGAAGTGCACCACCACTGTTACCAGGGTTAATTGCCGCATCTGTCTGAATCAGGTTTGTTGCATCAGAATCTTCATCCTCTTCTACGCCCTCTTCATTGAGTTTACGGTTCTTTGCACTGACAATACCGGTTGTTACAGACTGTCCGTAACCAAGTGCATTACCGATTGCAATGACCTGCTCACCAACTTTCAGATCATCAGAGCTTCCTACCGTAGCTACTGCAATCTGATCCATCGTATCATCAGAAATATCTGAAAGAGCTACAGAAACAACTGCAAGGTCTTTGTCCTCATCATAACCATTTACGGTTGCTTCATAAGTCTCACCATCAATACATGTAACAGATACGGTATCTGCTCCACTTACAACATGATAATTGGTTGCGATCAGAAGGTTGTCATCATTCTTTCCTACGATGATACCGGATCCACTTCCCTCAACTTCCTGCTGAGTAGTGAATCCCTGGCTGCCGCCAAATCCGTAAGCGCCAAGGTAACTCTGTACATCCTGAACAGATTTTGTTGTGATTGCTACAACGGATTTCATTCCTTCTGCAACGATATCAGAAACATCAAGGCTTCCTTTTGTCTTTGATTCGGAATCATCTTTGCTTTCTTTATCATCTGATTTCTTATCAGCACTCTTCTTCTTTGATTTTGTCTGAAGAAGTGTGGTATTGTCTTTATTGGATGCAGCTTCTACTGTACTGCTGTTCCATCCGGTAATTGTATTGATTCCTTCAAAGGAGCCTGCTGCAAGACCACCGGCAAGTACTGCACAGAGAGCAATGCCTGCTGCCTTTTTCACTTTTTTTCTCATTCTTTCTTTTGGATCGTTATCATTATTCATATTGTTATTCATATCATTGTTCATCATTACATTGTTATTTTTATCGCTCATCAAAATCCCCTCCTTAGGATCATTACTCTTCACTTTATAAAATCTTCCGGTGAATCGCTATCTCTGTTTCTGTTTTCCTTTTATGCTTAAGAGTATAGGGATGATTTGTGTTTACTTTGTGGGAAAATTGTGATAAAAGTGTTAATTATGCCATGCAAGACGTTTAACATCTGCGTGAACATCACCAGTCATCCAGTCTACATCGTTTGTAATCCAGTCCATGATACCGAGCTGGCGCATTTCCCATTCAACCGTCTGCTCTCTTGCTTCAACAGTTTCTTCTACTTCCATGGTTGTATCGATCTCATCATATCCGAAGATATATCCACCGGCACTCCAGATACTGAAATTGCTGTCCGGACCCGGATCTACGGTGTCGCCCCTCTGCGCGATCAGTCCGTCATGACGTCTCTTGTATTCTTCCTCGCATCCGGTTTTAAGCTTTGTCATAAACATTCTGTGACGGATCAGTTCTTTATTTTCTCTTACAATACCAAAGTTGTGGTACATCAGGCGCATGTCTTTGCCCGGTGTGGAAATCCATTCAAAAGTATCTTTGATTTTTGCAGTGATCGCATCTTTCGCTGCGTTTTCTTCTTCACTTAATACTGTACCGTCTTCATTTTCATAGTAACCGAAGATTAAATCTTCTGCGTTCCAGATACTGAAATTTTTTACTTTGTTACGGTCAAGAAAAGCGGTCAGTTCCGGCCAGATCTCGCCCAGTTTTTTGCGGTAGTCGTTCATTCTGCCGGCTTTTACTTTCATTGCAAATGCATGTCTTTCCATAATAAAAAGCCTCCTGTATTTAAATTTTGTCGTACAACTTTGTCGTTTTAATTTTAAGTCCATTCCCTTCAAAAATCAATGATGTAATATCACATTCATTCATGAAACAAAATCTGCGAAAAATATCTTACCATTCCGTCATCGGTCCAGCACAGCATCCCTGCTGCCTCTGCCATTTTCTGTGCATCTACGCAGTATGCCGACATACAGGAGTTGTGTTTGTACGGTCCGGCGCTCATGATCAGGACATCCGTTTTGCCATCTGCTTTCATTTTTTCTGCAAGTTCTTCTGTCATTTTGTTCTGCATAAGCTTGTCTTTCTTGTACTGCGACGGATCATGTGCATCTTCCTGCATGGTCTGCAGCACCAGAGTTTTTTCATATTGCAATGCACGCTGTTTCATCTCTTCCACGGTCCCGCTCTCCGGCGGACAGGCCGGATTTACATTGTAACAACCGCATAAATTTTCTTCACAGAACATCCGGTATTCCGGTACAAAAACGAGCTGCGTGGTATCCATGACGGCCGCTCCCGAAAATCCCAGAAAGATTGCCTCCTTCACCAAATCCATATCAAAATCTCCCTTCTGTTGTCATCACGTGATTTTATCTTACACATTAAATAATTCCTTTATCCTTATAATGCCACAAACTGAATTTTGTTGCAATCTTTCAAGGACATGTTATGATAAGCATAAAACTGTTACAGAAAGGAGCGCCCATGTACCGTATTTTTATCATCGAAGACGATGAGATCATCGCAAACCTTCTGAAAAAGAATCTCTGTTCCTGGGGATATGATGTCTCCTGCGCAGAAGATTTTTCCAATATTATACAGGAATTTGCCCGTCTCGATCCGCAGCTCGTCCTGCTGGATCTGAAGCTGCCATTTTACAATGGTTTTCACTGGTGTGAGGAAATCCGCCGAATCTCTCAGGTACCGATCATCTTTATTTCCTCCGCTGCCGACAACATGAATATGGTCATGGCAATGAGCCGCGGCGCCGATGATTTTATTGCAAAACCATTTGACATGGATGTCCTGACTGCCAAAATACAGGCCATTCTCCGCCGCACCTATTCCTTCGGGACTCCCGGAAATGTACTGGAATACAAAGGTGCTCTCCTCAATCCGCCCCGCTGTACCCTGACCTGGAACGGCCACGATATCGCCCTTACCAAAAATGAGCTCCGCATTCTGGAGATTCTTCTCGAGCACGCCGGCAAAACAGTTTCCAGAGATGCGCTCATGACAAGACTCTGGGAGAGTGACAGCTTCGTTGACGACAACACATTGACCGTAAATATTACCCGCCTGCGCAGGAAACTGGAAGGTGAAGGCCTGAAAGATTTTATCATCACCAAAAAGGGGCTTGGCTACATGGTATAATACAAGAAGCACTGTAAGGTAATTTCTTATATGGAGCAATCACTTTATGAAACTCTTTCTCGACTACCTGAACAAAATAAAATTCCATATCCTGCTGATGATTTTTCCGACAATATTTACAGGGATCATTTTTTTCCTGTATCAGCTGTCGCCTGAACCGGTCCTGTACGTTGCACTCCTCTGGCTTCTGTCAGGACTTACCGCATGTATGACTGGCTTCAGTAACTACAGGAAAAAGCTGCAGCAGCTTACACTTATAGCCACAGCACCGGATATCAATCTGTCCCGCATGGATACACCATCTGATCAGATTGAATCTCTTCAGCAGGATATCATGCATCGTCTGAATCAGATGCGTATGAATGTAGAAAACGCCGGCCAGAAATCTCTGGAAGAAATGACCGATTACTATACCATGTGGGCACATCAAATCAAAACTCCTATCTTTGCCCTGCGTCTGCTCCTTCAGGAAAATCCCTCCGCAAATAAAGAAGCTCTCGCTGAACTTTTCAAGATTGAGCAGTATGTCGAAATGGTTCTCGGTTATCTTCGTACAGAAGACATGTCTTCTGACCTGACACTTTCCTGCTGTTCTCTCGACTCGGTCATCCGCGATCAGATTCATAAATACGCCGGAATTTTTGTTTCCAGGAAGCTTTCCCTCACTTATGACGGAATCTCTGAAAGTGTCCTGACCGATGAAAAATGGCTCGGATTTGTGATCGGGCAGATTTTGTCAAACGCACTCAAATATACCCGTACCGGCGGTATCCATATTTATTTGAAAAATTCTCCTGTCAGGAACTATGTTTCAAACATAACTCCGACAACTCCCATTACACTCGTAATCGAAGACACCGGCATCGGCATTCGTGCAGAAGACCTGCCGCGCATCTTCGAAAAAGGCTACACCGGAGTCAACGGACGGGAAAGCAATCGTGCGACCGGAATCGGTCTGTACCTCTGCAACAAGATCATGAATTGCCTTGGCCATCGCATTTATGCAGTTTCCGAAGAAGGAAAAGGCACGAAAGTTTTTCTGGAATTTTCTCAGGAAAATCTGACGATGTACTGATCTGATGCTGACTATGGAATAAAATTCATCGTAACTGTTCAGTACCCTCACAGTTACGAGTCAAAATGCATTCCAAATCACCT
>OLOM01001985.1_pt1 | contig 12966 bp, 10 predicted proteins | sample 1672531 | NCBI WGS metagenome assembly OLOM01 (sample SAMEA3136696, study PRJEB25190) | human gut metagenome | reverse complement strand
AGAAGAAAAGAGTAATACCCGGTTTCGGACTTTCAATGGGCGTGACAATTACAATATTGAGCTTAGTTGTTCTTATACCGTTGGCGGCACTTGTGATTTACACATCAAGAATGCACCTGAGCGATATTATCGAAACAATTACACGTCCGCGTGTTCTTGCAAGTTTTAAGGTAACTTTCCTCACTTCGCTTATCGCATCAATAATAAATTCGATTATGGGCGTCATACTTGCCTGGGTGCTTGTAAGATATGATTTTCCGTTTAAACGTGTTCTTGACGGAATGATTGAACTTCCGTTCGCACTTCCGACAGCTGTTGCCGGTTTGGCTCTTACAAACCTTACAACAGAAGAAGGACTTATAGGAAAATTATTCACACCGTTCGGTATAAAAATAGCACATACAAGAATCGGAATTGTAGTGGCGCTTATATTTATCGGCATACCGTTCGTTGTAAGAGCGGTACAGCCTGTACTTGAAAAGCTTGATCCGTCATATGAGGAGGCGGCAGGGGCGCTTGGTGCAAACAGAGGAACGATATTTCGTAAAGTAATTTTACCCGAAATAATTCCTCCTGCACTTACAGGCTTTGGCTTGGCACTCGGAAGATGTATAGGAGAATACGGCAGTGTAATTTTTATAGCAGGCAACAAGCCTTATGAAACGGAAATAACACCGCTTATAATTATGTCGGAATTACAGGACTTTGACTATAACAGTGCAACGGCAATAGCACTTGTGATGCTTGCATTCTCATTTGCAATATTGTTCATTGTAAATCTTATTCAGGCGAGAAACACAAAAATATTAAAAGGAGGAAGATAGTATGCAGAAAAATGAAGGCAGTAAGGTTGTTAAATGGATATTGATTGCCGTCAGCGTATTATTCGCATTTGTATTCTTAATTCTTCCGCTTTATACGGTTATATCCGTTGCACTTCGTAACGGTGGAGGAAAATATTTTCAGTACATAACCGATAAAGATACGATAAGCGCGGTAAAACTTACCGCAAAAGCAACTTTGTCGGCACTTGTTGTAAACACATTCTTCGGACTGTTTGCGGCATGGTTCTTGACAATGTTCCGGTTTAAAGGTAAAAAGGTTTTGACAACGCTTATTGATATTCCGGTAACGGTATCACCCGTTATAGCAGGTTTGATATTCATATTGGTATTCGGCAGACAAAGCGTGCTTTATCCTTATTTACAGCAAGCCGGTATAAAAGTAGTGTTTGCCGTACCGGGAATTATATTGGCAACGATATTTGTAACGTTTCCGTTTATATCAAGAGAAATTATACCGATACTTGAGGAACAGGGCACAGAGGAAGAAGCGGCGGCACTTATGGGTGCAAGCGGATTTACTATTTTCAGAAAAGTAACATTCCCTCATATAAAATGGGCATTGCTTTACGGAGTGGTACTCTGTACGGCAAGAGCGATGGGTGAATTCGGTGCGGTATCAGTCCTTTCGGGACATTTGAGAGGTAAAACGAATACGCTTCCGTTACAGGTTGAAATACTTTTCGGCGACAATAAATATGTACCGGCATTTGCGGTAGCGTCAATACTTGTGATTTTGGCAGTGATTATTTTGATAATCAGAAGTATTGTTGAATACAAAGGAAAGAAGGCGGAATAGAGTGTACGTTGAATTAAAAAATATAAACAAAAACTTCGGCGATTATAAAGCGTCGGACAATGTCAACTTCGGCGTTAAAAAGGGTAAACTTATCGGTCTTTTAGGTCCGAGCGGCAGCGGTAAGACAACTATTCTGCGAATGATTGCGGGTCTTGAGACTCCAGACAGCGGCGATATTATAATCGACGGTGTGAGAGTAAACGACATTGCGGCAAGCAAGAGAGGGATTGGCTTTGTATTTCAGAATTACGCACTGTTTCGATATATGACGGTGTATGACAATATCGCATTCGGTCTTAGAGTTCAGAAAGCCGATAAAAAGAAGATAGACGAGAGAGTAAGAGAACTTATTAAACTTATAGGTCTTGAGGGGTTGGAAAAACGTTATCCGAGTCAGCTTTCGGGCGGTCAAAGACAGAGAGTGGCATTCGCAAGAGCGCTTGCACCTAATCCACAGCTTTTACTTCTTGACGAACCGTTTGCGGCGATTGACGCAAAGGTAAGAAAAGAGCTTAGAAGCTGGCTTAGAGAAATGATTGAAAAGCTTGGAGTTACAAGTATATTCGTAACCCACGACCAAGATGAGGCAATCGAAGTTGCAGACGAAATTATAATAACAAATAAGGGTAGAATTGAACAGACGGGAACACCTATTGAAATTTATCACAATCCGAAAACAGCATTTACGGCATCGTTTTTCGGAGAAACAACATTCGTTGATGATTATTCAAAGTTTCATAATTTTGAGCATATTGAAAATGTCGAAAAAGCAATCGTACGACCTGAATTTGTTAAAGTGACAAAGAAAAATGAAGTACAGAAATACAAAAGCTCCGCATCTCACGGAGTTACGAAAAATGTATTGTTCAGAGGCGACAGTATAGAAGTAGTCGTAGACGTGGACGGTACGGAACTTAAAGCCAGACGCGGTCTTGACGAACAGGCGATTGAAGTCGGTGAAGAAGTTGACGTATTCTTGTACAGAATATTTGTTACGGTCGGCGATAAGGCATACTTGCTTGACAATAAATCAATTTCGGAGGATTCATTGGTAATCTGATAAAAGAGGTGTTTATATGACAAATATATTGAAAACCGAAAGATTAAAAACAGATATTTTAATTATAGGCGGCGGTACTGCCGGTTGCTATGCGGCGGTTACTGTCGCAGAACATTCCGATGCTAAGGTGCTTATATGCGAAAAGGCACATATAAAGAGAAGCGGATGTCTTGCAGCCGGTGTCAATGCACTTAACGCATACATAACAGAGGGACGTGTTCCGCAGGATTACGTTGATTATGCAAAAAAGGACGCGGACGGAATTGTAAGAGAAGATTTACTTCTTACAATGTCCGAAAAGCTGAATGAAGTCGTAGACAGACTTGAAAAACTCGGACTTGTTATTTTGAAGGACGAAAACGGAAAGTATGTGACAAGAGGTAACAGAAACCTTAAAATCAACGGTGAAAATATAAAGCCTATTTTGGCAGAGGCGGCATTGCAAAAAGAAAATGTATCGGTGCTTAATCGTGTAAATATTATTGATTATGCGGTTGATGGTAACAGGATAAAGGGTGCATACGGTATAGGTATTGAAAACGATACGTTTTACATAATTGAGGCGAAAGCGGTTATAATCGCAACAGGCGGTGCGGCCGGCCTTTACAAGCCAAATAATCCCGGATTTTCACGTCATAAAATGTGGTATCCGCCGTTTAATACTGGTGCCGGATATGCAATGGGTATAAAAGCCGGTGCGGAAATGACGACATTTGAAATGCGGTTTATAGCACTTCGCTGTAAAGATACAATCGCCCCGACAGGTACTTTGGCACAAGGTGCGGGTGCAAAGCAAATAAATTCGCTCGGAGAGGTTTACGAAACAAAATACGGTCTTACAACCTCCGAGAGAGTGTACGGAACGGTGAATGAAAATATTGAGGGCAGAGGTCCTTGCTATCTTCGTACAGAAGGTATATCCCAAGAGGCAAGTGAGGATTTGAAAAAGGCTTATCTGAATATGGCACCGTCACAGACTCTTAAATGGATTGAAAACGGTAAAAATCCGTCGGAGCAAAATGTTGAAATAGAGGGTACAGAGCCTTATATCGTAGGCGGTCACACCGCAAGCGGTTATTGGGTGGATACAAAGAGAAGGACTACCGTAAAAGGCTTGTATGCCGCAGGTGACGTTGCAGGCGGTTGTCCGCAGAAATACGTTACAGGTGCTTTGGCAGAGGGTGAAATTGCGGCACTTACCGCAATTTCGGAACTTGGCGAAATAAGTGCGATTGACGAAAGCGACATTGAACGTCACCTATCGGAAGTGACAGATTTCCTTTACGGAAACACTGACGGAACATTCACGACAGAACAGCTTGAAGAGGCAATGCAGACCGTTATGGATTCGTATGCAGGCGGTATCAAGACAAATTATCGCTTTAATGAAAAACAGCTTGACATAGCCGATACGAAAATCCGTCAAATCTATCAGCTTTCAGAAAAACTTCACGCAGAAGATTTTCAGGAGCTTATGTATATATACGAACTTCGTGAAAGACTTGTCGTTGCAAGAAGTGTTATAGCACATCTTAAAGCAAGAAAGGAAACACGCTGGCACAGTTTTGCGGAAAATCTTGATTATCCGAATAAGGATAACGAAAACTTTAACAAATACGTCAATTCACGTCTTAAAGACGGTGAAATAGAAATTATACTTCGTGACCTTGTGGAAGGGGGCAGAACATATGAGCATAATGATTGATAAAAGCAAATGTATAGGCTGCGGAAAATGCTGTATGGTATGTCCGGGAAGTCTTATAAAAAAGGACGGAGATAATAAAGCATTTATAAAGTACCCGAAAGATTGCTGGGGCTGTACTTCCTGTATCAAGGAATGTCCTATGCACGCAATATCGTTTTATCTCGGTGCGGATATAGGCGGTATGGGAAGTAAGGTACATACAGAGGAAAACGGCGATATTTTGAAATGGGTAATTGAAAAATATGACGGCACGGTTTCCGAAATAGACATAGACAGAAAAGAATCAAATAAGTATTAAGGGACACTAAAAGGAGGGACACTAAATGAGTGAATTATCACATCTTGATGAGCTTGAAGCAGAAGCAATATATATTATAAGAGAGGTAGCGGCAGAGTGTGAAAAGCCTGTAATGCTATACTCAATCGGTAAGGACAGTTCAGTAATGCTGCACCTTGCAATGAAGGCTTTTTATCCTGAAAAACCGCCGTTCCCGTTTATGCACATAGACACAACTTGGAAGTTTAAGGATATGATTAAATTCCGTGACGATACCGCAAAGAAACTCGGTATTGAAATGATTGTGTATTCAAATGAGGAAGGTATAAAGCAAGGTATCAATCCGTTTGACCACGGTGCGGCGTATACTGATATAATGAAAACACAGGCATTAAAGCAGGCACTTACAAAGTACGGCTTTACAGCGGCATTCGGCGGCGGCAGACGTGACGAAGAAAAATCGCGTGCAAAGGAAAGAATTTTCTCATTCAGAAATGAGGCACAGGCTTGGGACCCTAAAAACCAACGTCCTGAAATGTGGAAACTTTACAACACTAAGATTAACAAGGGCGAAAGTATGAGAGTATTCCCAATTTCAAACTGGACAGAAAAAGATATTTGGCAGTATATCAAGCGTGAAAAGATTGATATTGTACCGCTTTACTTTGCGGCAAAAAGACCTGTTGTTGAACGTGACGGTAATCTTATAATGGTTGATGACGACAGATTACCTCTAAAAGAGGGAGAAGTGCCTGAATACAAATCAGTAAGATTCAGAACACTTGGCTGTTATCCGCTTACAGGCGGTATAGAATCGACTGCCGATACGCTTGACGAAATTATTGAAGAAACACTAAGTGCGGTATCTTCCGAAAGAACTTCAAGAGTTATAGACAATGAGGCGGCAGGAAGCATGGAACGCAGAAAAAGGGAGGGTTATTTCTAATATGAACGGATTACTTAAATTTATAACTTGCGGAAGCGTTGACGACGGTAAGTCAACACTTATAGGACATATCCTTTACGACTCAAAACTTCTTTATGCCGATCAGGAGAAAGCGTTGGAGCTTGACAGTAAGGTCGGCAGCAGAGGCGGAGCGATTGACTACTCACTTTTACTTGACGGACTTATGGCCGAAAGAGAACAAGGTATAACGATTGACGTTGCATACCGCTATTTCACAACCGATAACAGAAGCTTTATCGTTGCCGATACACCCGGACACGAAGAATATACAAGAAACATGGCAGTAGGTGCATCATTTGCGGACTTGGCTGTAATTCTTATCGACGCGTCACAAGGTGTGCTTGTTCAAACAAGACGTCATGCGAGAATTTGTAAGCTTATGGGTATACGTTACTTTTTGTTTGCCGTAAATAAGATGGACCTTGTAAAGTATGATAAAAATGCTTATGATAAAATCGTAGGACAGATTGAAGAATTGAAAAATGAATTGTCACTTGAAAACGTTAAGATAATTCCGTTGTCTGCAACAGAGGGTGACAACGTAACGGTTAAATCGGAAAACATCACTTGGTATGACGGCGAACCGCTTTTGGAATATCTTGAAAATGTAGATATAAGCGAAGAAAATGCGGAACAGGGATTTTATCTCCCTGTACAGAGAGTCTGCCGACCGAACCACACATTCAGAGGTTTTCAAGGTCAGATTGAATCGGGCAGCATAAATGTCGGTGACGAGATTACAACATTGCCGAGCAATGAAAGTGCTCATGTAAAAGAAATTTATGTAGGTGACAAAAAGTCAGAAACTGCATTTAAAGGTCAGCCTGTCACAATTACTCTTGACAAAGAAGTTGACGTTTCAAGAGGGTGTGTGCTTGTAAAGGGTACAAACCTTGCACCTTATAAGCGTCTTACAGCGTCACTTTTGTGGATGGACGATGAGCCTTTGACAGTCGGAAAAGACTATCTTGTAAAGATTGGTACAAAAACAATCGCCGGTATAGTCGCAGGTATTGATTATGCGATTGACGTTAATACAGGTGAACATATCAATGCGGAAACAATAGGCAAAAACGGTATTGCGGTATGCGAAATTTTGCTTACAGAGGCTGTTGTTGCAGACTTGTTTGAAGAACACAGAACACTCGGTGAATTAATTCTTATCGACCGTGTGACAAATATGACTTCGGCTTGCGGTGTTGTTGACGAACTTAAAGAAAAGGGCGGTTCTTTCTCGGACAGAGCATCGTTTAAGTTTGAAAACCTTGAGGCAAGAGGCGATATTTTTGAAGAATTCTATTACGATCCACAGAGCTTGTCAGTACTTAAATATCAACCTGTTGACAAGACTTATACTGTCGGTGACAAAATTCCGACAGAGGGTGAAAGCTATAAATATCCTGACAGCTTTGATATAATTGTACTTCGTGACGGAGTTACGGTTAAAGTCAGAAATAAGAAGATAGGCGATATTATCGAAACAAAGAATTATGAATACGACGGTTACCCTGTCATTAACGGACGCGGTTTTGAAATTAAGGCTGATTCAAGAGAAAAAGTTGTGAACTTCCTTAGGGAATATGCAACAAGAGATGACGAAAACAAATTCTTTGAAAAATGGTTAAACTTTAATACATACAGAAAAGTTACCGTAAAATAAACAAAACGGATGGCGACGGTGTCGCCATCCCAAAAATCACATCATACGATGTAATTTTTGAGTATTTTCAGAGAAAAAATCATAAAGTTCCTCCAAAGTCGAAACTTTAGATTTTAAGCCATTTCTGCCGCACATGTCGCCAGAAATGATTTTTAATGAGGTTAGCACTTCAAGCTCCCCCAAACAAGGTAAACAAAACCGTTACGGTTTTGTTTACAGAAAGGCAGATTGATATGACAGAGAAAACAGTAAAGATATTTCCGAATATGTATTTCGGTTTAACTCACTGCTACGATGAAGTACCCGACAACAATGATTTCAAGCTTCACAATCACGATGATGTATATGAAATAGTGCTGTTTCTAAGCGGTGATTCTGAATTTTACGCAGAGGGAAATGTGTACAAATTAAAGCCTTACGATATGCTCATAACGCGTCCGTTTGAAATGCACCATATACGTTGTTTGAGTGCCAAGCCGTATGAGAGGATTATTTTGTATCTGTCGACAGAATATTTCAAGCAAAACCGTTGTGAAGAATTTGAAGATATTTTCATAAACCGTCCGCCGGGTACGGGCAATCTAATACCGTCCGACATTGTAAAAGACGATTTGCTAAACCCGATAAACCGCATAAGCGTATATATCCATAACGGCTCACTCACCGCCGCAAACGGTGTTATTATAGAATTTCTCTATCTTTTGAATACTTCAAAATCGGCAATCTCACCGTCAAAATCAAAAGACAAACGAATAAGCGACATAATTATGTACATAAACGAACATCTTTCCGAAGCAATAACACTTGACTTTCTTTCCGAAAAATTCTTTATAAATAAATACCACCTGTGTAAGCTGTTCAAGAAAAATACGGGATACACACTAAGTCAATATATCAATCATAAACGCATACTTCTTGTACGCGAACTGCATACGCAAGGTCAGTCACTCCTTGAGGCAAGCACCAATGCCGGTTTTAATAATTATTCGCATTTTTACAGACAGTACGTCAAAAAAACAGGTATGACGCCAAAAAATATGAATTAAAAAAAGGGAGATACATCTGTTGTATCTCCCTTTTAGTTTATTTCATTTGATTTTCGTAGCTTTCAATCATCTTTTTAACCATCTGACCGCCTACACTGCCGGCTTGCTTTGCTGTAAGTTCACCGTTATAGCCTTGACCAAGTGTTACGCCTACTTCTCTTGCCGCTTCCATTTTGAATTGTTCCAATCCTGCTGTTTTGCTTTTCTTTGACATGATTATTTCTCCTTTACATAAAGTATTTAAGTGAGTAATTAACTCATTCATAATTTATGTAAAATACGAAAATATAAACATACAATTTTTACTAATTCATAACAATATCGTCACTGATTATACTTTCGGCACGTTTACGAAGTCCGCTGTACTTTTCGGACTCCAAATGTCTGTCCTCAGCCATAATCTTTTTTGCCGCCTCCTGCGACATAGCAAGAATATCTCTGTCCTCAAACAGATTAGCAATTCTCATTTCAGGCAAACCGTGTTGACGTGTACCGAAAAAATCACCCGGTCCGCGAAGTTTCAAATCCTGTTCACTTATATAAAAACCGTCGTTTGAAATACACATAGTTTCCATACGTTTTTTTGTCACTTCATTTTTACCGTGTGCAAATAATATGCAAAATGCCTGTGCGTTGCCGCGTCCGACACGACCTCTAAGCTGATGAAGTTGCGACAGTCCGAATCGTTCGGCATTTTCGATAACCATAATATTTGCGTTAGGCACATTTACGCCGACTTCAATTACCGTTGTCGATACAAGTATGTTAATCTCTCCGCGCACAAACTCGTCCATTACTTCCTCTTTCAGCTTTGCTTTCATTTTTCCGTGCATAAGACCGATTTTGAACTCGGGAAATATCGCCTGCAACTTTTCCGCAAGCATTTCGGCATTTTGCAAGTCGCTCGTTTCCGTTTCCTCAATCAATGGACATACAACGTACGCCTGCATACCGGCACTTACGTTTTTTTGTAAAAATGCAAAAATACGTTTTCGCATACTTTCACCGACTGCGTACGTCTTAACGGGCTTTCTTCCCGGCGGTAATTCATCAATAACCGATATATCCAAATCGCCGTACAAAATAAGTGCAAGGGTTCGCGGTATCGGCGTTGCCGACATAATAAGCATATGCGGATTATTTCCCTTTGCCGCAAGTTTTGCTCTTTGTTCAACGCCAAATCTGTGTTGTTCGTCGGCAACCACAAATGCAAGGTCATAAAACTCCACCGCGTCTTGAATTATCGCGTGAGTTCCGACAATAACGTCTGCGACACCTGTCGCAATCAAGTCATATGCACGTCTTTTTTCCGCAGCTCGCATACTTCCGGTAAGCATTACCACCGTTATACCCGTACCTTTGAAAAATTCAGCCAATGTTTCTGCGTGCTGAGTTGCAAGAATTTCGGTCGGCGCCATCATTGCGGCTTGATGACCGTTTTTTACGGCGGTATAAATTGCCGCCGCCGCAACAGCCGTTTTACCGCTGCCGACATCACCTTGAACAAGTCTGTTCATCATCTTACCGCTCCTGCAATCCTTCAAAATTTCATTCAGCGTTTTCTTTTGTGCGTTTGTAAGCGAAAACGGCAGATTATCCGTAAATTCACGCACACAATTTATATCTTCAAACACAATACCGTCCTGCGATGTATTTATATCCTTTCTTCCGCTTAACGCAAGCTGAAGCACAAGCAGTTCTTCAAATACAAATCGTTCTCTTGCAATGTTGTAGCTTTCAAAGTTTTCGGGGAAATGTATGTTTTTCATTGCAAAATTAAGCTCTGCAATGTGATATTTTTCTCTTATATCGGACGGAATATATTCCTCCATTCGTCCGACTTCCTTTATTGCAAGCTCCATTGTCGACTGTAAAATTTTCTGCGTCAGTCCGCTTGTAAGCGGATAAAGCGGTACTATTTTACCCGTAAATCTCTCTTTACCCTCTTGTTCACAAACAGGGTTCACCATTTCAAGTTTACCTCTGTTCTTAGTTACCTTGCCGTATAAAACATACTTATCGCCCGTCTTAAACTGATTTTTTACATATCTGTTATTGTACCAAACCACATTCAAAACACCCGATTCGTCCGATACAATCATTGTTGAAATAAGCATATTCCTTCTTACTCTTGTTTCTCTGACAGGCGAAAAAACGGTAATGCTCACGCACACCGTTTCTCCCTCGACACAGTCGGCAATATCTTTCTTTTCCGTTCTATCCTCATGAGAACGCGGAAAATAGTAAAGTAAATCTTCGACTGTCTTTATTCCTTTTTTTGCGAATAATTCGGCTCTTTTCTCGCCGACACCTTTCAAATATCTTATATCCTTAGGCATATTCTGACTCCATAATATTATTCTGCGGAAATAATATAGTAGTAAAGCGGCTGACCGCCTTTCTTAAACGAAACTTCGATTTCATCGTCCGCATACTTTGTTTCAAGTGCTTTAAGCATCACATCAGCCTGCGGTTTCTTGATTTCCTTACCGTAATATACGTTCAAAAATTCAGTATCTTCGTCAACCATCTGTGAAACTACTCGGTTAAGTACATCATCAATATCCTTGCCTACAGTTACGATTTTACCCTCAACCATTCCGAGAATATCATCTTTTTTAATTTCAATACCGTCGATTTCCGTATCACGAACGGCATAAGTAAGCTGACCCGATGTAACTCTGCCGATAGCCTTATTCATAGCCTTTTCATTAGCCTCTGCCGACTTTTTATCATTAAATTCCACCATTGCGCTTATACACTGCGGAACTGACTTTGACGGAATTACAACGATTTTCTTATCCTCAACAAGTTCTGCAGCTTGATTTGCGGCCATAATAATATTTTTATTGTTCGGGAACACATAAACCGTCTTTGCCTTGACACGTTTTACGGCTTTCAAAATATCGTCCGTACTCGGATTCATTGTTTGTCCGCCCTCAATAACTCTGTCAACGCCAAGGTCTTTAAGAATATTTGTAATTCCCTTACCCATACATACCGCTACAAAACCGTAATCCTTTAATTCAACAGGTGCTTTCGGTTTAGGAGCTTTTTTAGGCTTTTCAGTCTTTTTCTCCGCCTTGACTTCCGCTGTTTTAACTTCGGCATTTTCCGAAGTCTGTTCATTACTTCCGTCAATAATAGACTTGTGCTGATGCTTCATATTATCTATTTTTAAATTAATCATTTCACCGAGTTTTATAGCCTCTTCAAGCACAAAACCCGGATGATTTGTATGAATATGCACCTTTACGATTTCATCATCGTCAATTACAAGCATACAGTCACCCTTTGGGGCAATAGTATCTCTGAACGTACTTACGCTAAGACCTTTTTGCTTTTTCTCAACGATAAATTCCGTACAATATTTAAACTTTATATCTTCTGTCTTAATTGCCTCTTGTGACTTTTTCTTTACAGGAGCAGTCTGCGTTTCAAGTGCTTCGCCTTGTCTTTCAACAACATTACCGCTCTTTAGATAAGACAATGCACCCTCAAGCACAAACATCCAGCCTTGACCGCCTGCGTCAACAACGCCTGCCTGTCTTAATGCCGGTAACATTTGAGTTGTCTTTTGAAGTGCCTTGTTTCCTCTTTCAATGGCACTCTCCATTACGTCAATAATGTTTTCGTTTGTATTTGCGGCAAGCTGTGCACCTGTTGCGACTTCACGCGAAACAGTAAGAATTGTACCCTCTGTCGGCTTCATTACCGCCTTATATGCCGCATCCGAGCCGTCTTTTAAAGCAACTGCAAGTTCTTCCGCATTACATTCTGTTTTACCTTTAAGGCTCTTTGATATACCTCTGAAAAACTGTGACAGGATAACACCGGAGTTACCTCTTGCACCTCTTAGAGTTGCGAATGACATTGTATCAGCCGCTTTTGTAAGAGTTGTGTCGCCTTTTTTCAAAAGTTCAGTCGCCATAGCCGTTGCGGTAAGCGACATATTTGTACCTGTATCGCCGTCCGGTACCGGGAAAACGTTAAGTTCATCAACAGTTTTTCTGTTATTATATAAATTATTTGCTCCGCTTATAATCATTTGAGCAAATGTGTTTCCGTTAAGCGTATTAATTTTAATCACCCCTAATCAGTTTTAGTCAACACGGACACCTTCAACACGAACATTAATTCTGTTCACTTTAATTCCAACTGTATTTTCGATAGTATATCTGACTCTGTTCACAATACTTTTACATATTGTATTAATATTTATGCCGTACTCAACGATAAGATGTATTTCTACGATAACTCCGCCTTCTTCAACTGTTATGCTGATACCTTTAGTCATACTGTCAGGCTTTAGGAGGTTCACAATTCCGTCTTTTTTATTTCTCGACGCCATTCCGACAACGCCATAACACTTTGTCGCAACCGCACCCGCAATTTCAGAGATAACGTTGTTTGAAATGGTTACCTCGCCTAAATCACCACTTGTTTTAAGTACCATCGCTCTATTCATTCCTTTCAATTCAAAATAATCCAAAATATCTATATATCTTTATTGTACTATAAAATTCAAAAATAGTAAATACCATTTTGAAAAAAAGGCACTTGTAGGTTTGTCAATGATGTGTTACACATTTTCTAAAAAATTTCACCGT
>OLOM01001981.1_pt1 | contig 12998 bp, 9 predicted proteins | sample 1672531 | NCBI WGS metagenome assembly OLOM01 (sample SAMEA3136696, study PRJEB25190) | human gut metagenome | reverse complement strand
ACAGGGATCGCGACAACGTCGAGGAGGCCATGAAGCTCGCTATGGCCACCGGCGCTAACGTTGCCGAGTCCGTGGGCATTGGCGACTTCGGTCACGTCGATGAGTACAGCAAGCGCGTTGCTGTCCGTAAGCTCGACCGCAAGTAAGCGAAAAGCGACAAATTCATGCGCATGCGGCGTCCCGGTTTTGATCGGGGCGCCGTTTTTTGTCCCACCAGAATTTCTGCGCTGCCCTTCACCGCTTCCACACCGTTCACCGAGTTGTTGTAGCCTTTTGCCGAAGCGTGGAATATACTTTCATTAACACTATGCTTCGTGAAAGGAACATTCATGATTTATACGCTCACTGCAAATCCCGCCATTGACTACAACATCTCCTGCGACGGCCTGTCCGCCAATACCGTTACGCGCACCCGTAACGCGGTCTATACCCCCAACGGCAAGGGTCTCAACGTCTCGTTTACGCTCGACCACTACGGCGTCGACACCACGATCCTGGGCTTCTTTGCCGGCTTCTCGGGCGAGTTCATCGTTAAGGGCGCCGAGGCCCTTGGCGTGCCCGTCAAGCCCGTGTGGACCGACGGCATCACGCGTGTCAACGTGTTCCTCAACGCCGGTCCCGACACCGAGTACAACATGGTTAATGCCGGTGCTGCCATTAACGAAGCCAACGAGCAGGAGATGTTTGAGCTTATTGATTCGCTCGACGACATGACCTGCCTGGTTATCAGCGGCTCGCTGCCCCCCAATACCTCCGAGGGTTTCCTGGCCGAGGTCCTGCGTCGCGTGAAGGCCAAGGGCGCTGAGTTCGTGCTCGATATCTCGAGCCATCAGCTGGCCGACCTCATTGCCATGGAGCCGCTGCTCATTAAGCCTAACGACGACGAGCTGCTTGATATCTTTGGCATTAAGGTGAGCGGTGGCGACGATGAGTCCGTCAAGGGCGCTATGGCCGAGCTCCACGCCAAGGGCGCTAAGAACGTGCTGCTGACCCTCGGTGGCGACGGCGCGTACTTCTCCAACGGAGAGCACATCTGGTTTGCGAACCGCACCTTTGATGTCAAGCTGCTGTCGACCGTCTGCGCCGGCGATTCCTCGCTCGCTGCCTTCCTGTCCGTGTGGCACGATGCCCCCGAGCGCGTCGAGGACGCCCTGCGCCTTTCGATGGCCACCGGTGCCAACGTGGTTGAGTGCCCGGGCTTGGGCGATTTTGCCAAGGTGGACGAATACAAGAAGAACATCGAAGTTCGTCAGGTCTGCTAACTCATCGAAAAATCGTTGCCGAACACCCGCTTTGGATCTCCGAGGCGGGTGTTTTTTGCGCGCTGAACGTATATGGCGTCTGCGGTCTCGTTTTATCGAATCGACGACACGATTGCATGTGCGCGCATACTCGTTTCTTGCTAGACTTCTTGAGAACCATCGATTAACGCTTGCAAGCGCAGGAGGCCATAGGTATGTGCAATGTTTCGCTCAACGGTACGCAGCCATCAGATGCCTCCATCCGTGTCCTGCGCGCGCTCGAGGCAGCCGGTCTTGAGGCCTGGTACGTAGGCGGTTGGGTGCGTGATGCCCTGATGGGGCGCCCCAGCCACGATGTTGACATGTGCTGCAGCGGCCTGTGGCAGGAGTCCAAAGCGGCGCTCGAGGCGGCTGATATTGCCGTGGTTGAGTCGGGCATTAAATTTGGCGGCATCACGGCCATTTGCGATGGCGAGCGCATTGAGGTCACCACCTACCGCCTGGACGGCTTTTACACCGATGGTCGTCATCCCCAGAGTGTGGAGCGTGCGGCGTCGCTTGAGGACGATCTGGCGCGTCGCGACTTTACCGTTAACGCTATGGCCTGGCATCCCGAGCGCGGTCTAGTCGACCGCTATGATGGCCGGGGCGACCTGAAGCGCAAGCTCATCCGTGCCGTTGGAGATCCCAAGCGTCGTTTTAACGAGGACGCGCTTCGCATGCTGCGCGCCGTGCGCTTTGCCTGCCGTCTGGACTTTATGATTGAACCCGCGACCAAACAGGCTCTGGCCGAATGTGCGCCGCTGCTCGACGCCGTGGCGCGCGAGCGCGTGGGTATTGAGCTTGAGGGCATCCTTTCGACTGGTCACGGGGGAGACGCGATGCTGCGCTACCCCGAGCTTGTTTGCGCCGCCGTGCCCGAGCTTGCTGCGGGTAGGGGCTTTGACCAGCGCAGTGTCTATCATGCGTTTAACGTCTACGAGCATATCGCCCGCGTGCTGACGGTGGCAGGGGAGCTGGCGCTGTGCGATGGTGTCGCGCCCTCTTCGAGCCTTATGTGGGCGGCGTTTTTGCATGACGTTTCCAAGCCCGAGTGCTTTACGGTCGATCACGCCGGCAGTGGACACTTCTACGGTCATCCCGAACTCGGCGCTAAGAAGGCGCGTGTCATCATGGATCGCCTGGCGCTCTCGCACGATTTGGTGCGCGATGTGTGCCTGCTGATCAAATACCATGACAAGCCGCTGCGTCCCGAGCGATCCTGTCTGCTCAATATGATGCGCGCGCTTTCGGGCGAGGGTGTCGATACGCCGCGTCTGATGGACGAGCTCATGGACCTTAAGCGTGCCGATACACTCGGCAAGGCACCGTCGTGCTTCTATTACGTCGAGACGATCGAGGAGATGCGCGCGCTGGCACGCGAGTTGCTGGCGGCGGGGGAGCCCTATACGCTCAAGATGCTTGCCATCAATGGTGGGGATTTGATCCGCGCGGGCGTCAAGCCCGGGCCGGAGTTGGGGCAGCTGCTCAACGCCGCCCTCGATGCCGTGATCGAAGACAACATTCCCAACGAGCGCGAGACCCTCCTGGCCCACCTCAACCTGGGGTAGTTAATTTGGGACGGGGCTTTTTTAGCTGCTCCTGCTGTCAACCGGACGAACCGATAGTGATTTTGGCAGAGGTAGCTAAAATAGCCCCGTCCCAAATTAACTACCCGGCTGACCTGCGCGTTCCATAACCTGCCGACAATTTTTCGGCAATTTGGAATTTCTTCTTGCGCTCGCGTTTTTTGTCCCGTAATATATTTCCTCGCAGCACGGCAGTGCAGATGTCATGTGGCCCGTTCGTCTAGCGGTTTAGGACGCCGCCCTCTCAAGGCGGAGATCACCAGTTCGAATCTGGTACGGGCTACCACTTCTTTTCTGCTGAGCCTTATGGCCCGTTCGTCTAGCGGTTTAGGACGCCGCCCTCTCAAGGCGGAGATCACCAGTTCGAATCTGGTACGGGCTACCATGATTTAGAGACCCGGACTTCCCACGGAAGTCCGGGTTTTTTATTTCCGAGCAACCCATCTGCAATTCCCATTTGGCCCATAGCTTTACGTTCTGCTTGTGGCCCTTGCGGGTACAATATGCAAGATATTTGGACGGTCAGAAGGAGCCTCATGAAGGAGTCCTCTCAGCATACATCTAAGCCCCAGGTCGAGGTTGAGGCCTCGGGCGGCGATGACAACAAGAGCGCACGTCGCGGTGCCATTTTTATTGGCGTCGTGCTGGTTGGCTATATCGTTTATCTGGTCGTGACCGGGCAGATGGGGCAGTTTTGGGCCGCCATGTCGAGCGTCCAAGCGCCGTGGCTCGTTGCTGCATGCTTTTGCATGTTCCTGTACCTCTTCTTTGGCATCGTTGCCTATGCGATCGCCGTCTGGCTCGATCCCAATTCGCCCGTCGGCATTCGCGATCTGATCTCGGTCGAGGCGAGCGGTATCTTCTTTGGCAACCTGACGCCCATGATGATGGGCTCCACGCCTGCCCAGATCTACCGCCTGACCAAGGCGGGCCAAAACGTGGGCGAGGCCGGTGCCACGCAGTTCACGCGCTTTATCGTGTATCAGTTTGGCCTCGTTGCCTGGGGCGCCATTCTGTTGCTTGCCCGCATGCCGTTTTTCGCCGAACGCTATGGCGACATGACGCTGCTGTGCGTCTTTAGCTTTGGCGGCCACTGCTGCATTCTGCTTGGCATCTTTGCCGTCGCGCTCATGCCCAAGACCGTCACGCGCGTCGCGCACTGCATCATCAATTGGCTCGAGCGCGTGGGCGTCTCGGCGACCAAGATCGAGGGCTGGCGTACGTTTGTCGACGGCGAAATCTACTCGTTCTCCGAAAAGTTCAAGCTTTCGGCCGGCCACTTTTCGTCCATGCTGCTCACGATGGTCATTACCATGTTGCAGCTCGCGTTTTTCTACCTCGTGCCGTATTTTCTGATGCTTGCCTTTGGCCACCACGAAGTCGACTTTTTCTCGGTCATGGCCGCGAGCGCCTTTGTTCAACTCCTGAGCTCTGCTGTTCCCCTGCCCGGTGGCACCGGCGGCGCCGAGGGCGGCTTCGCGCTGTTCCTGGGTCATTTCTTTGGATCGGCATCGACCGCTGGTTATCTGCTGTGGCGCCTCATTACGTTTATTGCGCCGACTATTTTGGCCGCGCCCCTGCTGGGCCTCAAGAGTGCTCACAACGAGAGTATCCATGCGCGCTGGGATCGCGTGATGCGCAAGCTCGGGCGAACGCCTCAGACGTCCTCTAAGCCTGCAAAGCCCCATCCTGTGCATGCGGTTACCGTGGATCCCAATCAGCATGCTCAGAAGGCTTCTGGAGCCGCCAAACCGGCGCATAAGGCCTATGTGCGCCAGACGGGCGACGGCATCCGTGTGTCCCCGGCTGCTTTGAACAAAAAGAAACACCCTAAGGCGTAATAGTTGGTCGTGCGTTCTTCATGTTGCCGGGCAATTTTGTGCCGGATGGGGGATAATCCTCTTACGTAGATTAACTCTCATCTGTTGATGAATGCTTGCATTCTGAAGGGACACGTCCATGGCCACCAGCAAACCGCGCCTCGACCGCCGCATCGTTCGCAGCCGCAATGCCATCCTTTCTGCGTTTGAGCGCCTGTTGATGGATAAGCCGCTTGCCGACATTACGGTGAGTGCTATCGCGCGTGAGGCAAATGTCGACCGCAAGACCTTTTACGTACACTTCGGTACGGTTGACGGCCTGCTCGATGCGATCGCCGTTGATGTGGTGGAGATGATTGCCGACTCGGTCGAGAAAACGCTTGCTTCCATGGACGGCGACACGAACGAGCGTGCCCTCGGAGCGGCGGCAACGTTTTTTAAGACCATCAACGAGGCACTTTGCAATAACCTCGTGCTCAATCGCCAGCTGATTGAAAACATCCCGCTCGACGATTTTATGACGCGTTTGCGCGTGCCGCTCGAGCACGAGATCGCCGAGCGCGACTTGCTGCCCCACGGCCTCAAGGACGAGATGTTCGACTATTATCTGGCGTTTTTGCTTTCGGGCATTATCGGCATTTACCGCACATGGGCGCTCTCCGATGGCTCGGTGCCCATCGAGCGCATCGCGGAGGTCACCAACGACCTGACTCTCAACGGCCTGTCAAGTCTTGAGTCTCGCTTCGAATAGCACTCGCGCTTTACCCCCCCCTGAGTTGCGGTGAAATAGTGTCTGTTTTTGCTGGTAGAAGGCATAATCAGACACTATTTCACCGCAACTTAGGGGATATATGTCATATATGGCGCGGGCGCCCCAAAATGCCTTGAGGCGCCCGCGCGTTTGTATTCTATCGATGATGGGGTACTAGCAGTTTGATTTAAGCTTGCGGCCCTGCTTTTCAAACTTGTGCATATCGCTATCGGCCATGCCCTGTGTCATATCGTCATGGCGCTTGGTGTAGAGCGGATCTTTGGGGTCGTTCCAAATGCGCTCTGCCACGGATGACCAAGCTTTGGCGGCGGCACGGGTCTTCTCGCGCAGTTGTTCGGGAGACTCCTTCTCTACCAAGTCGGTGCTCATGGCGCCTGCCTCTGCGACCATTTTGGGCAGCACATCGGGGTTCTCGAGCATGGGGCAAGGCTTGAGGTAGTTGTCGTTAAAAGGCTGGCCTTCGTAATACTTCATAAAGAGGGGAGAGCGAAGTGCGTCAAGCAAGCTTACGTCGTGGATATTGGCATTGGAGTAGTGAATGAAAACGCACGGCTCCACGTCTCCCGCCGCGTTGATATGTAGGTAGCGTCGCCCGCCGGCGATACAGCCGCCCACGAACTCACCGTCATTTTGGAAATCGAGGGTAAAGAGAGGCTTTTTCTCTCGCATCTCGCGAACAAAATGATACATGTGTTCGCGCTGCTCAGGCGTGGGCATAAGCTCGTTGGTGGCATTGCGGCCGACCGGCATAAAGTAGAAATACCAGCAGAAGAGCGCGCCCTCGCGAATCATCCAGTCCATGTTTTCCTCGGTGGCGACGGTATCGGCGTTGGCGCTGGTCCAGCACGTCGAGATTCCAAACGGCAGTTTTCGCTCACGCAAAAGTTTCATGGCGTGTTCGATTTTTTCGTACGTACCCTCGCCACGGCGGGCGTTGGTGGTGTGCTCGTTGCCCTCGGCGCTGATGGCAGGGACAAAGTTTGCAACGCGGATCATGTCGTCACAGAACGCCTCGTCGATGAGCGTGGAATTGGTGAAGCAGAGAAACACGCAGTCCTGATGTTTTTCGCAAATTCTGATCAGGTCGTGCTTGCGGACGAGCGGCTCGCCGCCGGTATAGATGTAGATGTGCGTGCCGAGCTCTTTGCCCTGCGTGACGATAGAGTCGATGTCATCGAAGGACAGATTCTGCTTATAGCCATACTCGGCGGCCCAACAGCCCGTGCAATGCAGGTTGCAGGCGCTTGTGGGGTCGAGCAGGATGGCCCACGGAATATTGCACTGGTATTTCTCGCGGTTCTTTTCCTGTTGGGGCCAAGCGAGCAGGTTGCCGTCGACTATAAGCGCCTTGAGCAACTTGGTGCGCATTTTGGGATTGAGGCCAAAGATGCGCATGATCAGGTCATACCAATTGCCGCGACTCTTGATGACGTTGGTAAACGCCTCGCGCTGTACGGGAAATACGCGATTTGGGACCAGCTTGTTCACGAGGTCCATGATTTTGTCGATATTTTCTTGAGGGTTGTCGTCGAGATAATCGATGAGCTTGTTGAGCGCTGCACGCTCAGCTGACTGTGTAAGCGACATGGGTATATCCTTTCACGTGTGCTTTGTGTGTGATAATACCCACTTGTGGAGTAAACGAAGTCTAAAGATTTGTAATGTGTCTATTCAACGAATCAATTTGATTTGGGGCGAAGCGTTATACCGGACGCTCTCTAAGTTGCGGTGAAATAGGGTCAGATATGGCCTTTTAGCAGCATAAACAGTCTCTATTTCACCGCAACTTATCTTGTGTTGGCTTACTGGTAGCGCAGACACTCCACGGGGTCGAGTTTTGCTGCCCGGCGGGCGGGATAGAAGCCGAAGATGACGCCGATGCCGACGGAGACCGCAAAGGCCAGCAGCACCGTGGCGATCGAAAAACTCGGCGTAATGGTGCCGCTGGCACCGAGCTCGCCAAGCACGCCGGAACCCGCGGCGAACATCGCTAGACTCCAGGCAAGCAGGTAGCCAATCAAAACACCCAGCAGGCCACCGGTGACGCATAGCGCCGAGGACTCGGCCAAAAACTGCGCGGTGATATCGCGACGGCTGGCACCCAAGGCTCGACGAATCCCGATCTCGCGGATACGCTCGGTCACATTGGTGAGCATCATATTCATGATGCCGATACCGCCCACGAGCAGTGAAATGCTGGCAACAGCGCCCATGATGAGCGAAAACGCGCCCATAAAGGAATTGAGGGCGTCGATGGCGCTTTTCATGGAGGTTGCCGATACACTGTCGTACTCATCATCCTCCGTGATGCCCTTCATGCTGCGCACCTTGGATTCAATCGTCTTGCACAGCTCGTCCATGTCCGTGCCCTCGGCGGCGAGCGCCGTTACGCTGGGAAACGACGGGTTCTCGTCGCCAAAGAGGCCCGAGATGGTCTCGCGCGGCATGTATAGCGTGAGCGAGCCCATGGAGTCGTTGCCGCCGTCGATAACGCCGACAATCTGCACCTCGCCATTGGAGACCTTAATGGTCTTGCCGAGAGCGTCCTGCTCGTTGCCGTACAGCTGATCGGCGCCGCCACGGCTGATGAGTGCCACGCGTGCGCCAGATTGGGACTCGGCCTGGGTGTAGGTGCGCCCCGCGACGAGCTTGCTGGCGCCCACCGCGTCGAGCATGTCGCTATCGACGCCCTGCGCCATGACGGTATAGCTTTTGTCACCGGCCTTGTACTCGGTATAGGCGCTGTCCACGATGCCGATCTGCTCGATCTGCGGCACCATCTTGCGAAGCTTGTCGACGTCCGACTCGGTGAGCTCTTGCGACGAATAAATCTGCACCATGCGCGCGGCGTTGAGGCCCAGGCTGTTGACCAGGCTGTTTTGGATACCGCCGATAAGCGAGGTCATGGCAATGACGGAGGCGATACCGATAACAATGCCCAGGATGGTGAGTAGGCTGCGTCCCTTGTTGGCCTCGAGGGAGTGAAGGGCTTCTTGGATAAGATCGCGCGTGCTCATGCCTTCACTCCTTTCGTCGGATTGGCGAGTGCGGAAATCGTGGGCAGGCTATCAATGGCGCCGCGCAGGGTCTGCGGCGCGTGGGCGATGTATGCGCCATCGTGAATCCTGCCGTCGCGAATGGTTACGGCACGGTCGGCCTCGGCGGCGATACCGGGATCATGCGTGATGAGCACGATGGTCTTGCCGCGTTCCTGGAGTTTGTGGAAGGTCTCCATCACGAGCGCTCCGGTCGCGGAGTCCAGGTTTCCCGTCGGCTCGTCCGCCAGGATAATGGGCGGATCGTTGACGAGGGCGCGCGCGATGGCAACCCTCTGCATCTGTCCACCCGAGAGCTCGGAGATGCGGTGGTCCCAGTGGTCGACCGGCAGCGTGACGGCTTGCAGCGCATGGACGGCGCGCATCTCACGCTGAGCCCGCGGCACGTTGGTGTACGAAAGCGGCAGCATGACGTTTTCGATGACCGATAGGCGCGGCAGCAGGTTAAAGCTCTGAAAGACAAAGCCGATGCTCAGGGCGCGTACTTCGGTGAGCTCGTCATCGTCGAGCTCCGCCACGTTGAGGCCCTGCAGGTAATAATCGCCTGCCGTCGGCTTGTCCAGGCAGCCCAGGATGTTCATGAGCGTTGACTTGCCCGAGCCCGAAGGGCCGGTAATGGCCACGAACTCGCCGGGATTTACTGCCAGGCTCACGTTGTGCAGGATATGGGCGCAGCCGGCCTCGCTCTCAAAAATGCGATGCACGTTGCGGATGTCGATGACGGGACGCATTACATTCCCTCGTCGGCAGATATGCTGCCAGAGTCGCCGCCGTCGGCCGTCATGCCTGCGCCGGTGTCCACGATGAGGGTGTCGCCATCGCGCAGCTTGGTAACCGGCACGTTGGGGTTGATCTCGTTGCCCTGGTCATCACGCTTGACCTGCGTTTTGCCGACCACGGCGTCGTTATCGTTTTGCGTCACGACGGTCACCTTGACGCGTCGGGTCTGTTTGCCTTCGCCGTCGGTTGCCACGTTGACGTAATAATGCTCGCCATCCTCGGTCATGAGCGCCATGGTCGGCACCATCACCACATCGTCGAGCTGTTCGGTCACCACCGAGACCTCGGCGGTCATGCCCGGCTTGAGGCGGCTGTCGGGTGCTTCGATGAGGATATCGACGTTAAAGGTCACGCTGCCGCCGCCGTTGGCGTCGGAATTTGCCACCGAAGCGATTGTCGTGACCGTTCCCTGGCTCACGATATCGGGAAAGGCCGGATAGGTAACGTTGGCGCTCTGGCCCACGGCAATCTTGGCGATATCCTTTTCACCCACCTGAACGGTGACCTTCATCTTGGAGAGGTCGGCGATCTGCATGCACTGCTTGCCACCGCTCGTATCGCCTTCGCCCATAATCATGCCGCCCGTCACCGTGGCGCCGACCTTGGCGTTGAGCTCGACGATGCTGCCCGAGCTGGGCGCGGTCACGGTGCGCTCGGCGGCTTTGGCGATGGCCTGGTCCAGGGTCGCCTGGGCCGAGGCTAGGTTGCGTTGTGCGCTCGAGACGGCACTCGTGTCGGCGGTTCCGCTGGCGCCACGAGTGCCTGCCGTATCTGTATCAGTCGCCGGAGCGGCTTGGGTGGCTGCTACCGCTTTCTGTGCGTTGGCGAGGTCTTCCTGTGCCGCCGCCACCGCGCGCTGCGCATCGGCAACGTTGCGATCGAGCTCGTCGTTTTTAATGGTCATGAGCACGTCGCCCTCGTTGACGGACTGGCCGGCTTGCACGTTGATCGATGCCACCGTGCCGTCGACAGAAGGGGAGACCACCGAAGCCGAGATGGGCTTGAGCTGGCCTTTAGCCTCGACGGTGGTCGTAAACGTGCCCTCAGTGACCATGTCGGTCACCGGACCGTCGGTACCTGCGGGCCGTGCGTTGATGACGAAGGTCACGACAACGGCGATGAGCACAATGGCGGCCACGACGCCTGCCGCAATGCCGCGTCGGATGAGCTTTTTGCGCCGACGCTCGGCACGCTTCGCCTTGAGCTTGGCGTAGGCCTCTTCGTCAGAAATCTCGCTTGTATCGCTTGTGCTGCCGTTTTGCTGTGTGGCGTGCACGTTTGTTATGAGGGGAAGCGTCTCGGTGGCACCCTCGGGCGCTCGCTCGGTTTCATTCGGTCCCGGGGTGATGGTGGGGACATTCGACATGGCGTCTCCTTTATAGAAAGTTCCTCGATAAGTATATGCGCCCGTCGCGAGAGGCGGGCGCATTATGGCAGTATCTTTCGGAACTGTTAGATTGGAGCGTCAGTTCCCCGTTGTGCGAAGGCGTGATTCCTTACGAGTGCACGACCACGCACAGGCCGACGCTGATGCAGTCGTGGAGCGCCTTGGCATCGGCCAGGCGCAGGTTGATGCAGCCGTGGCTTCCGCACCATTTGTAAGATTCGGCACTATCGAAACTCGAATCGTTTTGCCAGGTAGCGTCGTGGAAGCCGACCATATTGCCCTCGAACGGCATCCAGTAGCTGACCGGGCTCTCGTATTTGGGCTTTCCGGTCGCGGGGTCTTTGGCGCCGATGAGCTTGCTTGCGCCGTCGTTGCTGTTGATCTGCCACACGCCCTCGGGGGTGGCGTCTTCGCCCGGTTTGCCGGAAATAAAGTTGGCCTCCCACACGATATTGCCGTTCTCGTCGTAGTAGCGTGCGTGCTGCTCGGATAGGTCGACGTCGATATAGGCCTTCCAATCGGGCTCGCCCTTGGCGGTAAACGTGTCGGCCTTCTTGGAGTACGAAATCTCGATATCGCCGGTCTGCTTGTTATTGATAGCGTCCTCGACCTGCTTGGCGAGCGTGTCGCTGTCGATGGACCAGCCAAAGTCGCCGCCCTCGACAGCGCACTCCTTACCGTCGGCGCGTGTCCACCAGCGGGTGGAGCCCACGGTGTTAAAGCCGTTGGCGAGCTCGGCGGCCCAGCTGCTGATCTGCGACGTATCGAGCGTGGGGTTGGCCGGATCGGCAAAGCTGATCCACTGCAGCACCGAGCTGCCGTCCACCTTTCCGGCATCATTGCCGTTGAGCTTAAGGGTCACGTTGACGCCCAGGAAGTTGTTGGCGGCATCGCATGCAGCCTGAATCTGGTCGTTGGTGAGGGTGCCGTTGAGCGGTTCGTAGGCGTCGTTGCCGATCTTGGTGATATCGACGTTCTCGGCGAGCGACGCGAGCTCGATCTCGGCATATTTGATGACATGCTCGCGGTTGAGCTTCTCGTTGGAACGGGCCTTCTCAACGGTGAACTTGCCGGCCTTCTCGTCATAGGAGCTGGTGGCCTCGAAGGTGCCCGAGCGGCCCTCGTTGAACTCGTCGATGGCGCTGCCCAGGTCTTCCTCAAACTGCTTTTGGTCAAAGGCGTCGGAGAGCATGGACAGGTCGACGTCCTGGTCCAAGTTGACCGAACTGTTCTTGGTAGCGCTATCGGTTTTGCCGCCGAGCGACGCGATGAGGCGCGATGGCCACAGCATCGGCTCGTTTTTGCTGATAATCTCGTGGGCGGCTTCCTCGCCATCGACGATGGGCTCATCGGACTCGGGCTGATAGGTCCAGCTAAAGCTGTCGTCCGAAACGGTGAGCTTGTAGTGCTTCCATGCTGAGTTGACCTTGGTGGCTGCCGAAGATGCGTTAGAGAGCGAGATGTCGACGCCGGCGATGGTAGTGTTGGGGTAAGCGATCTGCGAGAACGCCACGACGCCTACGATGTAGACGATCGCGACAAGGCCGAGGACGACAAAGAGGGCCGTCTTTCCGCCCGACTTGCTGCTTTTGTTGGTACGCTTGTCCGCGGGCCCGCGATTGTTTGCCACGCGAGTGTGCGAAGGGGCCTGCTTGGGGGCGGCACCATGTGCGGGACGCTGCTGATATTGCTGATACTGCTGGTATTGACGCTGATTCGGGCGCTGAGAGGCATTGGCCGGGCCGTGTTGTTGGCTGTGAGCCGGCGCGATGGGGCGCGGCGATTGGACGCCGCCCGTATGCCTACTGGGCTGTTGCGGATCGGGAATCATGTTACTGCGGTCGATTTGCGACATCGTATATATTTCCTTCGATTTTCGCCTTGCGGCTCATCGTGTTTTAACTGGGCTTGCATTATAGCGATTAGCCTGTTGTTTGTGGTGCGGAAACAGTATCAGTTTGGATAAGTCAGCCTATCCGCATATGCCGCATTTGGCGCAGGCAGAAAGCGCTGCCGGGGCTTGAGCGATGCCGCCCTTGGCCGTTTCGCGCAGGGTTGCCGGCAGGGCGTGGCCCACCGAGAGCATCACATGCGCCATCTGGTCAAACGGCACCAGGCTCTTGATGCCTGCGAGCGCGAGCTGGGCCGAGCTGAAGGCCGCGGCCACGCCGATGGCGTTGCGGTTTTGGCACGGCACCTCCACGAGTCCGCCCACGGGGTCGCAAACGAGGCCCAGCAGATTGCTCAGCGCGATGGAACTGGCATCGAGTGCCTGCTCGGGGGTGCCGCCGAGCATCTGCACCAGCGCGGCGGC
>OLOM01001974.1_pt1 | contig 13039 bp, 10 predicted proteins | sample 1672531 | NCBI WGS metagenome assembly OLOM01 (sample SAMEA3136696, study PRJEB25190) | human gut metagenome | reverse complement strand
GCCGCACCTCGCTCGCCGTATCGGCACTTAGAATTATGCGGTATTGCCCTAAAAATATACGGTAAAACGCGCATGTCTATCTGCGGGCGGTGCGCCATAACAATCAGGCGGCGGGAAACAGAACCCCGACCGGGAAAGGAAAAACAATGAAACGTATTCTGGTCGTAGAAGACGAAGCCAGCATCCGCGAACTTGTGGCACTGAACCTGAAAATGACAGGCTGGGAAGTATTGGAAGCCCCCAGCGCGGAACGTGCGCTGGAGTTGATCCAGAAAAATCCCCCCTGCGATGTAGCGCTGCTGGATATCATGCTGCCGGGCATGGATGGGTTTTCGCTGTGCGAAACCATCCGCCACGGCGACCCGTACATCGGTATTATTATGGCGTCCGCCAAAGGGCAGGAGAGCGATAAGATCCGCGGCCTTTCCATCGGCGCGGATGATTACATCACCAAGCCGTTCTCGGTGTCGGAGCTGATGGCCCGCGTGGAAGCGCTGGCCCGCCGAGTGCGCCGCAGCGCCACTGCGGACGATGAACAGGCAGGCTCCGAGCCGGATCAGCTGGTCAGCGGCCCCTTTGTGCTGGATGAAAAAAGCCGCGTGCTGTACAAATCCGGCAAGCCCATTGACCTGACCCAGGTGGAATTTCAGATCATGGAGCTGTTTTTCCGCAACCCCGGCACTGCCCTGGTGCGCGAAAAGATCCTGGAAGGCGTTTGGGGCAAGGGGTATTTCGGCGATGTCAAGATCGTGGATGTCAACATCCGCCGCCTGCGCATGAAAGTGGAAGATGAACCCAGCAGCCCCCAGCACATTTTGACCGTCTGGGGCTATGGCTACCGCTGGAACGCATAATTACCGCATTTTTATGGAAAGGGGGCTGCCGCCTGTGCAGAGCATTACCCGCCGCTGGCTGCGCGGCAGCCTGCTGATTACCATTTGCATCCTGGCTGCGGCGCTGGGGCTGTTTTTGTATTACAGCCACCAGAATTTGTACGGCGGGGTGCAGCGTGCCATGCAGGCGCGGTTTTCCACCGTGGAGGGACGTTTGCAGGCAACCGGCACCGCCGGCAGCAGCCAGGCAACGTCTGAAAGCCGCAGCCAGTCCTTGCGCCGCACGGTGGAACAGTTTGATGAAAAAGATAAGTTCGAGTTCATGCTGTTGGATTCCTCCGGCGTGGTGCTGGCAACCTCCAGCGGCACCATGAACAAGAATCTGCTGAGCGAGGGCAGGGATTTTTATCAGGCTGTCACCGGCTCCACCGGCAGCGGCATGGTCACTTTCCGCACAGCGGACGGCGAACACGTGATGGCTGTTACCAGCCTGGTGCCTTATGCGGCGGGCAATGTGACGGCCATGCGCCTTGTTACCAGCCTGACGCTGGTGGACCGCCAGTGGTATAGCACGCTGATGGTTTCGTTCGGCGTGGCGGCGGTGGTGCTGGGGTTTGCGGTGTTCAGCGGCCTGTTTTTTATCCGCACCATTGTGCGGCCGCTGGGCCAGGTGGAAGCCACCGCCAATCGCATTGCCCACGGCGATTTGACCACCCGCCTGCCGGATGCCCCGTATGACGATGAGATCGGCCGCCTGTGCAAAGCCATCAACCAGATGGCCGAGGACCTGACAAAAACGGAACGGATGAAAAACGAGTTCATCTCCTCTGTCAGCCACGAACTGCGCACTCCGCTGACCAGCATCAAAGGCTGGGTGGAAACCATCGCCAACATCCGTGACCCCGATGACAAAAACTACCGCAAGGGTATTACCATTATCCGCAGTGAGACCGACCGCCTGTATGATATGGTGGAGGAACTGCTGGATTTTTCCCGCCTGCAAAACGGCATCAAACTGAACTGCGAGGTGCTGGATTTTGTGGCCGAAGCCACCGACGCTGCCCTGTTTGTGGAAGCCCGCATCCGGCAGGAGGGGCTGCACCTTGTGTATGACGAACCGCCGGAGCCGTATCCCGTTTGGGCTGACCCCGCCCGCCTGCGCCAGGTGTTTGTCAACGTATTTGATAACGCCATCAAATATTCGCCGCCGGAAGGAACCATTTTCTTTACTCTGACCCGCACCGCCACCACCGTAACGGCCAGCATCCGGGACCAGGGCCGCGGCATTGCGCCGGATGACCTGCAAAACGTAAAGATGAAATTCTTCAAAGCCAAAAACGCCGTGCGTGGTTCCGGCATCGGCCTGGCGGTGGTGGATGAGATCACCAAAGCACTGGGCGGTACGGCGGATATCACCTCAACGTTGGGGCAGGGTACCACCGTTACCATCACCCTGCCCATCTACCACGCTGGGCAGGAACATCTGCACGCGCCGATTTGACCGCAAAAATAAAGGAGAACCCATGCCGCAAGAACAACGTCCAACTGAAAAATTCCGTACCTCTGTGGGCGGCCAGGCCCTGATGGAGGGCATTATGATGCGCGGCCCTGAAAAAATCTGCTGCGCGGTACGTCGCCCGGACGGCACGATTGATCTGAGCTATTCCGATGTGACCACCCACTGGTACAATAAAGTTCCCCTGGTGCGCGGAGTGTGCAATATGGTGGAAAACCTGATGAACGGGTACAAATACCTGATGCACTCCGCCGATATTGCCATGACGGAAGAGGAAAAAGAGGAAGAAAAGCAGAACGAGAGCAAGCTGGACCGCTGGCTGGACGAACACGCCGGCCCCAAGGTACAAAGTGCGCTGATGACCCTTTCCGCCTGCGCAGGTGTAGTGCTGGCAATTTTTCTGTTTACCTTTCTGCCTACGTTCCTGACTGGGCTGGTGGCAAAAGTGATCCCCATGGGGCGCTGGCCGCGGGTCATCCTGGAAGCAGTGCTCAAGCTGGCAATCTTTTTGGGTTACATGTTCCTCTGCACCCGCATGAAGGAAATCCACCGCATGTTCCAGTACCACGGGGCTGAGCACAAAACGATTGCCTGCTATGAGGCAGGTGAGGAATTGACGGTTGCTAACATCCGCAGACATACGCGGTTCCACCCCCGCTGCGGCACCAGTTTTTTGATTCTGGTCATTCTGGTCAGCATTGTGCTGTATGCGGTGCTGCCGTGGAGCGGTACCATGCTGCGCGTGCTGTACAAGCTGGCCATGCTGCCGCTGCTGGTGGGCATCTGTTATGAGATTTTGAAGTGGGCAGGGCGTTCCAACTCGCTGCTGGCACGGGCTGTTTCGGTGCCGGGGCTTTGGCTGCAGCACCTGACGACCTTTGAGCCGGAAGATGACATGATTGAAGTGGCCATCGCCGCCGTTACCCCCGTACTGCCCAAAAAGCCGGAGGACGGCCAATGGTAACGCCGCTTGCCCCACAGCAGCTGGCGGGCATTCTGCCGCGCCAGGCTGTGCGCATGGTGCAGGATGCTCTGCAGGCCGCAGGCTGCCCCGATGCTGATTACGACGCCCGCGAACTGCTGCGCATTGCCACTGGAAAAGATCCGCGCTTGCTGTTTGACCCGCTTACCCGGCCGCAGGCTGAGTGCCTGGCGGAACTAGCGGCTCAGCGCATGCAGCGGGTGCCGCTGCAATACCTGGCAGGGGAGTGGGACTTTCTGGGGTTGACCTTCAAAGTCGGCCCCGGTGTGCTCTGCCCCCGCGCAGACAGCGAGGTGGTGTGCGAAACTGCCATTGAGCTGTTGCAGCAGATGGGAAAACCTGAGCCCCGGGTGCTGGACCTGTGCGCCGGAACTGGCTGCCTGGGCATTGGCATCCGCCATTTTGTGCCAAGTGCCAGCGTGACCTGCGTGGAAAAAAGCCCGCAGGCGCTGCAATACCTGCAAGCCAACGTACATGGCACCGGTGTGCAGGCAAAGGCAGCGGATGTGCTGCAATACTGGCGAGAGCTTATGCTCCAAAGCGTGCAGCTGATCATCTCCAACCCGCCGTACCTGACCGGGGCAGAGATGCAGGCCCTGATGCCGGAGACCGCCCACGAGCCAGCTATGGCGCTGGACGGCGGAACGGATGGGTTGGATTTTTACCGCGCCATTGCCGCCCACTACCGTGATATTGTCTGCCCCGGTGGGTGGCTGGTGTTTGAGATTGGCTGTGCCCAGCGAGCGGATGTGATGGAGATATGCCGCCAAAACGGCTGGCAGCAAGTGCAGGCAAGGAAGGATTACGGCGGCAACGACCGTGTGGTGTACGCCCAACGGGTGAAATACATCTGATTTTCAACGTTTTGCAGCTGAAATGTGGAAAATGCGAAGAAAATTTTGAAAAGATGACAACAAATGGTTGTAATTCGTGCCGCGATTGGTTATAATAATACCTGATAAACGCAGGACGACCATTTGGATAGCGGCGCACCTGCCGTACAAAATAAAAACAGCACCGCAGTTGCCTGTGGTGCGTATGGGATACAACGCACGATCGTTCAGATAAGGAGATATAAACTTATGGCAGCAAAAAAGGAAAGTTCATCCAAGCAGCTCCCCACCGGCCCGGCAGGGGATAAAAAGGCAGCGCTGGAGACGGCACTGGCCCAGATCGAAAAGCAGTTTGGCAAAGGCGCCGTGATGAAGCTTGGGACCAACGTTGCCATGCAGGTGGATGCCATTTCCACCGGCAGCCTGGGGCTGGACCTGGCGCTGGGCATCGGCGGCCTGCCACGCGGACGCATCATTGAGGTATATGGGCCGGAATCTTCCGGTAAAACCACCCTGGCCCTGCATGTTCTGGCTGAAGCCCAGAAGCTGGGCGGCGAGGTTGCCTTTATCGACGTTGAGCACGCCCTGGATCCCACCTATGCCCGCGCCCTTGGCGTTGACATTGACAGCCTGCTGGTCAGCCAGCCGGATACCGGCGAGCAGGCCATGGAAATCTGCGAAGCTCTGGTACGCTCCGGCGCGATTGACGCTATTGTTGTGGACTCTGTTGCTGCCATGGTGCCCAAAGCCGAAATTGAAGGCGAAATGGGCGATTCCCACGTTGGCCTGCAGGCCCGCCTGATGAGCCAGGCTCTGCGTAAGCTGACCGGCATCATCGGCAAAACAAACACCGTCTGCATCTTTATTAACCAGCTGCGCGAAAAAGTCGGTGTGATGTACGGCAACCCTGAAGTGACCACCGGCGGCCGCGCCCTGAAATATTATTCCTCTGTACGGATTGATGTGCGCCGCATTGAGGGCCTGAAGGACGCCAGCGGTTCCTTTATCGGCAACCGTACCCGCGCCAAGATCGTCAAGAACAAAGTGGCACCCCCGTTCCGTGAGGCCGAGTTTGACATCATGTTCGGCGAGGGAATCTCCAAACTGGGCGAAATGATCGATCTGGGTGCTAAGCTGGGCATTGTGCAAAAAAGCGGCGCATGGTTCAACTATGGCGATATCCGCCTGGGCCAGGGCCGCGATAACGCCAAGCTCTACCTGAAAGAACACCCTGATGTGGCTGCTGAGATTGAAAAGCAGGTGCGCGAAAATGCGGACCGTCTGCTGGCGGCCGGCAAAAAGGGAACCGTGAAGCCGCTGGAGAAGCCGGCTGTTACCCCCGTTGCTGCTGAAGATGCCCCTGCCGCTCCCATGGCGGATGCACCCAAGACCACCGGCAGCGAGATGGACCTCGATATCATGGTTGACGAATAAGCGATGCCGAAGCTGACACAGGTAAAAGAAACAAAAAGAGGCCGCTATGCGCTGTTCTTTGACGGCGAGTTTGCCTTTTCGCTGGACGAGGACACCTTTGCCATGGCGGGGCTGCATACCGGGGATGAGCTGGAAGAATGGCAGATCCATGACCTGCAGACCAAAAGCGACACCCGCAAGGCTGTGGATAAAGCCATGGACCTGCTGGCCCTGCGGGACCATGCAGCCGGGGAGCTTTATCAAAAGCTCTGCCGCAGCTTTGACCCCCACAGCGCTGCCGCCGCCGTGGCAAAAATGCAGGAGCTGAACCTGCTGGATGACGCCGGTTTTGCCCGCCGCCGTGCGGCGGAGCTGCTGCGCAAGCGCAAGAGCCGCCGTGCAATTCTGGATGATCTGCACGCCAAAGGCATTGACCGCGGCGCGGCCGCCGAAGCGGTGGAAGCTCTGTTTGCCCAAAGCGAGGAGGACGAGGAGGAAAACCCGGAGCTGGCCAATGCCCGCGCACTGGTGGAACGCCACTATGCCGCAAAGTTGGCACAGGGCAAATGGCAGCAGGTAGCTGCCGCTTTGGCACGGCGCGGGTTCTCCCACAGCGTGATCCGCCAGGCATTGGCAGATGCCGAGACAGAAGAAACCGAAGCGTAGCACAAAAAAGTACACACCGCAGGGGCAAAAAATGCTCCTGCGGCATTGTGGTATCAATGCACCGAACGGATAGCTTTGCCTGAATTTTGCCCAAGCAAGCGGCAGAGCCCAACATAACATACTGAAAAGAGAGACAGGAACAACCATACATGAATATTGCAATTATTTCCCTTGGATGCCCCAAAAACCAGGTCGATGCTGATGTATTCTGCCACGCGCTGATCAAGGCGGGCCACCAGACGGTTGCGGACCCCGAACAGGCGGACATTATTATTGTCAACACCTGCGGCTTTATCCAGTCCGCTAAAGAGGAAGCCATTGAAAACATTTTGATGGCCTGCCAGTATAAGCAGCAGAACCCCAACCTGAAGGTGATCGTGACCGGCTGCCTGGCTGAGCGCTATAAAACCCAGATTGTGAGCGAAATGCCGGAAGTGGACGCCGTTGTGGGCATTGGCTCCAACGCCGCTCTGCCCGCCATTGTGGAGCGCCTGACCGCCAACGGCGCAGGCCAGGTGGAAAGCTATGGCCCCAAATGCAATATGGAGCTGGGCGGTGCCCGTGTTATCAGCACGCCGCGCCACTATGCTTACCTGAAAATTGCCGAAGGCTGCAACAACCGCTGCCATTACTGCGCCATCCCGCTCATCCGCGGCCCGCTGCGCAGCCGCCCCATTGACGACTGTGTTGCCGAAGCTCGCTGGCTGGCCGGGGAGGGCGTGAAAGAGCTGATCCTGGTGGCGCAGGACCCCACCGCTTACGGCGAGGACTGGGGCAAACCCGGCGCAGTTTGCGAACTGTTGGATAAGCTGAACACCATTGAGGGCATCCGCTGGATCCGTGTGCTGTACGCCTACCCGGAGCGTATCTCCGATGAATTCATCGCAGCCCTTGTGCGCAACAATAAAGTTGTGCCGTATCTCGATCTGCCCATCCAGCACTGCGATGACGAGGTGCTGAAAAACATGAACCGCCGCGGCGGCCGCAAAGAAATTGAGGATGCCATCCGCCGCCTGCGCGCGGCCATCCCCAACATCACGCTGCGCACCACCCTGATTGCAGGTTTCCCGGGTGAGACCGAGGAACAGTACAGCGAGCTGTGCGACTTTGTCAAAACCGTCAAGTTTGACCGCCTGGGCTGCTTTGCCTATTCCGCCGAGGAAAACACCGTGGCCGCCAAGATGGACAACCAGATTGACGAGGAAGTCAAGCAGCGCCGCGCAGACCACATTATGGAGCTGCAGGCCAAGATCAGCGCGGAAAAGGAAGCAGAAAAGGTCGGCAAGACCTATGAGTGCATCTGCGATGGCGTGGACGATGAAACCGGCATGTACCTGCTGCGCTCCGCAGCAGACTGCCCGGAAATTGATGGCAGCATCATGACCCCGGCAGATACCCCGCTGGAAGCCGGTGCGTTCTATAACGTTACCATCACCGATGCCGATACTTATGATCTTTATGGTTATGCGGAAAGCAAAGTGGAGGAATAAACCATGAATCTGCCTAACAAATTAACGATGATGCGTGTTATTATGGTGCCGTTCTTTATGGTATTTGCTGCCATGAGCCATATGGGCACGCCCCAGTTCAATGCAACGTATGCCTTGATAGCGGGTATTCTGTTTGCTGTGGCCAGCTTTACGGATTTCCTGGATGGCTACCTGGCCCGCAAGAACCACCTGGTAACGGACTTTGGCAAGTTTATGGACCCGCTGGCTGATAAAATGCTCACCACCGCCGCCATTATTTATATGGTGGTGGACGGTGTCTGCTCCCCCGTGGTGCTGGCCATCATCATGTTCCGCGAGTTTGCTGTGGCCGGTGTGCGCATGATTGCGGCAGAGTCCGGTACCGTCATTGCCGCAAACATGTGGGGCAAGGTCAAAACCGTGCTGCAGATGGTCACCATCATCTTCTATTACTTTGCCATGGCGCTCGCCCCGGCGGACGGCGTTGGGGTTATCAGCTTTACCACCCAGGTGCTGTGCTGGGCCGTTGCTGCCGTTACCGCACTTTCCGGCTGCATCTACCTGTGGCAGAATCGTTCCTGCTTTATGCAGGCAAAATGATGCTGCCCCCTTGCAACCGCTTATCAGGGCGGCTATAATAAATCTGAACGGTTTGCAGGTTTAGCCGCGCCGTACCAGCAAAGTTGGGAAAGGAAGTTCCTGTCCATGCAGATTTTTAATACCATGACCCGCAAAAAGGAAGATTTTATCCCGCAGGAGCCGGGCGTTTATCGCATTTACGTCTGCGGCCCTACGGTGTATAACTATATCCATATCGGCAATGCGCGCCCCATGATCGTGTTTGACACGCTGCGCCGCTATCTGGAGTACCTTGGCAACAAGGTGCTGTATGTCTCCAATATCACCGATATTGACGATAAACTGATCAAAAAAGGCCAGGAAAGCGGCACTACCATGCAGGAGGTTGCCCGCAAGTTCGAGGCCGAGTACATCAAAGATTCCGAGGGCCTGAACGTTAAGACCCCCACCGTGCGCCCCCGCGCAACCGAGCATATCGGTGAGATCATCAAGATCGTCAAGGACCTGGTCGAATCCGGACATGCTTACGTTGCCCACAACGGCGATGTCTACTTCCGCGTTAAGTCTGATCCCGGTTACGGCAAGCTGAGCCACCTGAACCTGGACGACCTGGAAAGCGGCAACCGCGAACTGCGCAGCCAGATGGATGACGACCTGAAAGAAGACCCCGCAGATTTTGCTGTCTGGAAGGCCGCCAAGCCGGGCGAGCCTTCCTGGAACAGCCCCTGGGGCCAGGGCCGTCCGGGCTGGCACATTGAGTGCAGCGCCATGGCCCGTAAGCACCTGGGCAAGACCATCGACCTGCATGCAGGCGGCCAGGACCTGATCTTTCCCCATCACGAAAACGAGATTGCACAGTCGGAGTGCGCCAACGGCTGCACCTTCAGCCATTACTGGATGCACAACGGCTTTTTGAACATCAACAACCAGAAGATGTCCAAGAGCGCCAACAATTTCTTTACCGTGCGTGAAATTGCCGATAAGTACGGCTATGAGCCGATCCGTTATTTTATGCTCACCGCTGGTTACCGCATGCCGCTGAACTATACGGTGGACCTGATCGAGAGCTGCAAGAACAGCTTGGAGCGCCTGTACACCTGCCGCGATAACCTGGATTTTGCCATCCGCAATGCCCATGGCACTGACACTGCCCTGACTGAAAAGTGCGAAGAAGCACGCAAAAAGTTCAAGACCGCCATGGATGACGACCTGAACACCCCCGATGCTCTGGCCGCCATTTTTGAGTTCGTCAAGGACATCAACACCATGTCCGATGCTGCCGATAAGGCTACGTTGGAAAAGGCCGCCGCCACGTTTGACGAGCTGACCGGTGTGCTGGGCCTGATGTACAACCGCAAGGCCGAGGAAGCCCCCGACGAAGTGAAGCAGCTGGTGGAAGAGCGCGCCGCAGCCAAAAAGGCCAAGGACTTTGCCCGCGCCGATGCTCTGCGCGCCAAAATCACTGAGCTGGGCTGGAATGTGATGGACACCGCCAAGGGCCCGCAGCTGACCAAGCTATAATTATTACTGCACAATCACGGCAAAACAAAGGAATTGGAAACAGGGAAGCATCTGCCTCTGCTTCCAGTTCCTTATTTTATTGCAGCGGCAAATACGCTGCATGATCTGGAGAGTTCAGAATGACAAATACCAGAACCAAACAGAAAGAGCGAACGCTGTATATTATATTGGCCGCAGCGCTTGCCGCGCGCCTGCTGCTGGCCCTTGTTACTGAAGGCTACACCTATGATATGAGCTGCTTTGTGGCCTGGGGGGATAAGCTGGCCAGCGAAGGTCCCGCGGCCTTTTACAGCGCCGATTATTTTGCGGACTACCCGCCCGGCTACATCCTTGTGCTGGGGCTGGTCAGCCTGATGCGCAAGGCGCTCCAACTGAGCTATGAATCCCGCTGGACCTATTTTTTGCTGGCACTGATCCCCGCAATCTGTGATTGTGCCGCCGTGGTGCTGCTGGACCATATCAGCCGCCGGTATATGGGGCAGGGCAGGGCACAGCGCTGCCTGGTGCTGTTTGCGGCGTTCTGCCCACTGACCTTGTTTGATACCGGCATCTGGAAGCAGATCGATGGGGCTTTTGCGCTGCCGCTGCTGCTCTGCTTCTGGCTGCTGGAAGAGCGCCGCTACCTGCTCGCTGCGGTGCTGTACGGCGTGGCGCTGGCCATCAAGCCGCAGGCACTGTTGGCTGGGCCGGTGCTGGCCGTCTGCTTTTTGGTGGCTATTGCGGATGCCGTGCGGGATGGCAAAAGCCCGCTGAAATCGGTCGGCCAGATTTTTTGCGGTGCTGCGCTGGCTTTGCTGCCGCCGCTGCTGGCGGGCCTGCCGTTTTACGGGGCAAAAAATCTGGTGCCGTCCTTGATCGATAAGTACGTCACCACGGCGTCTGGCTACCAGTATGCCACCATCAATGCGTTCAACTGGTTTGCAGCGCTGGGCGGCAACTGGCAGGCGCTGGATGCTTGCCCGGTGTTTAACCTGAGCTGGAAAGTGCTGGGCATTTTCAACATCGCTGTTATCACGGTGCTGCTTGTGGTGCTGGCGGTCATCAGCTGGCGGACGGGGCGGTTTTCCCCGCTGCTGCTGGCAGCGTTTTACACGGTGGGGATTTTTACCTTTGCCCATTGCATGCACGAGCGTTACCTGGTGCTGGGCATGCTGCTGGTACTGCTTGCTGCGGCGCGCTGGAATGACATCCGTCTGTATGGCGCCGGGTTTGGTCTGTCGATAACGGGCTTCTTGAACCTGGAAACTGTGTATACCTTGGTAGGCAGCGATGACGAGTGGCTCAGCAGCGATACCAGCCGCGAGTTTGCCATGGCAGTCGGCTTTGCCGAAACGGCAGCCTTTGTGCTGCTGGCTTTCACCGCGTGGGCCATCTGCCGCCATGGAGCGATTTCTCCACTGGCAAAAGTGGAAACCATCGAAAAAGATAAAACAAAAACAGTGCAGAAAAAGCTGGAACTGTGCACCCTGCGCATTGATCCGCAGCCTGCCTGGACGGCTAAAGAGAAGAAAGCCTTGGCAACGCTGACGTTGATCGTTGCTGTGGTGAGCTTTGCCTACCTTGGCAGCATGAAAGCACCGCAGAACCCTGTGGATGCTACGGACAGCACGGCAACCATCGACTTTACCCCGCAGCAGGACGCGGTGGAAATCTGGGTGTACCCCGGCATTTCCACCGGCGGCAGCCTGCGCATCACGGATGCAGCGGGCAATGAGCTGTACCAGAAGGAACTGAGCTATGCAACGCCGTTCTGCTGGACCAAAACGGCCATCACGGCTCCGGCAGGGCAGACCCTGACCGCAACGATTGAAAATGCGCAGATGTTTGAACTGGCCCTGCGGGATGCCACCGGTGCGCTGGTGACGGTAACGGGCGGCGATGCTCTGTTTGATGAGCAGAGCGAAGTGCCAGATACCATCAGCCAGCTGAACAGCATGTATTTCGATGAAATCTATCATGGCCGTACTGGGTACGAAATGCTGCACCGCATGACGGCATACGAAACCACCCACCCGCCGCTGGGCAAAGATTTTATCATGCTGGGCATTGCTATTTTTGGAATGACAGCCTTTGGCTGGCGCTGTGCCGGAACGCTGTTCGGCGTGATGCTGGTGCCGCTGATGTGGTGCTTTGCCCGCCGTCTGACCCACAAACGCTGGGCTGGGACCATGGCAGGTGCGCTGATTGCCGCTGGGTTCATGCGATTTTCCCAAAGCCGCATTGCCACAATCGATATTTACGGTACGTTCTTTATCCTGTTAGGCGCATATTTTATGGTATGGTATTGCCAGAGCGTGCTGCAAAACGGCGTAAACGGCTCGCTGCTGCCCATGGCGCTGGGCGGCGTGGCATTTGGGCTTGGGTGTGCATCCAAGTGGACCGGAATTTATGCCGGGGCAGGGCTTGCGGTATTGTACCTGGGTGTGCTGTATGCCCGCTGGAAGCAAAAACAGCCGGGCTTCTGGAAAGAATTCCGGATGGCTGCTGTGGGCGGTGTGGCGTTTTACATCGTTGTGCCGTTCCTGATCTATCTTGCATCCTACCTGCCTTATTGGTGGAAAGACCCTACCTTTGGTTTGCGGGATTGGTGGGATTGCCAAACCTACATGTACTGGTACCATTCCACCCTGAAAGCAACCCACCCGTTTGAAAGCCGCTGGTACACCTGGCTGCTGGACCTGCGCCCAGTGTGGTATTACAAAAATTCTTACCTGGAAGCTGGGCTTCAGGGCAGCATTGCGGGTTTTTATAACCCGGTCATTTGCTGGGCGGGGCTGTTCTGCATTTTGCTGCTGCTGTGGCGCCAGGTTTCGGCTCGCGGCACGGCAAAGGGAGCGGGTGTTCTGATCTTGTACGCCAGCCAGCTGCTTTCCTGGATGCTGGTATCGCGCTGCACTTTCATGTACCATTACTTCCCCAGCTCGGTCTTTGCGTTGACGGCCATTGTGCTGGTTTTAACGCAGATGAAGCGGCAGGACCGCGCCAAAAAGATTGGCGCGGGGCTGTGCATTGCGGCGCTGGTGTGCTTTGCCTGGTTCTATCCCGTTCTGTCCGGCTTGCCCGTGCCGACCCTGTGGGCGCAGAGCACCAAGATTTTGCCGAGTTACGGGTTCTATTAAGGCAGTTACGGGGAGTCTTTTCGGCCTTTTTGAAAAAAGGCCTGGCGAAAAACTTTAAGGCAATACCGCATAATTCTAAGTGCCGATACGGCGAGCGAGGTGCGGCAG
>OLOM01001967.1_pt1 | contig 13066 bp, 9 predicted proteins | sample 1672531 | NCBI WGS metagenome assembly OLOM01 (sample SAMEA3136696, study PRJEB25190) | human gut metagenome | reverse complement strand
TTAGATAAATGTTTTACACTCTCAACAGTAACTTTTTTTATTAACTCTATTTTTATTATTTCCTCTTCTGTAACAATGTTTTTTATCTCTTTTGTTAGAGCCTTTTCAAGATGTGGAAGTGAAAATTCTACCATTTCTATCCATTCGTCATTTTCTACAATTTGGCTTTTACTAAGGTCTAACAATAATTTCGAATTAACTTTATTAAGAAACTCCTGTGATGATTCTTCTGTTTCAAAATTCGTTAACTTAACTACATTCAAGTCCATTAGCTATTCGTTCCTTGCATATATATTTAGGTTTTTTATAAAGGTTTTGCCTATAAACCTTTTTTATATACTAGATAAGTTATACCTACCTAGTATATAATAAGATACAATTTTATGACATTTTCTTCAATCTTAGTAAGAATTCAATACATTCAGCCATTTTTCCTTTTCCAAAGTTCTTGTCTAAGAATTCTACATATCCGTCAATCTCATCTCTAATTAAAGCTAAGTTTAATCCTTCAAACTTTCTTAATACTTTTTTAGCCATGAAGTAATCTACTGCTTCTGTTTCGTCTCCTCCACAAGCAACATAAACTGGCACGAATTTTCTCATGTGTTTTACAATACGGTTACCAAAAGCTACTCTGAAGTGTTTGATTGTATAGTTATCCATGTCATCGATTTTCTTTAATGTTGCATCAGATATTGCATAATCAACCATTGCTTTTTCAAATAATCCATTTAAATATGAATAATTTACATCTAGTGCATCTACTTGGTCTGGTTCAAAAGCTATACCTTTTTCGTTGATGTCTATTGGCATTGCTCTATCATATACCTTATCTGTTACCATGAATGTAGAGTCATCGTTGTTGATTGTTCCTATGTACCATGCATTTGGTGGAATTTGCAATTTTCCTCTTATTAATTTTTTTGGATCTGATGGCCATGAACTTTGTACAACTTCAATCTTCCAATCTTTTGTGCTATGCATTTCTAGAATTGACAACATTTCTGCGAAGTAGTACTCAACACGCGCCAAGTTCATCTCATCTAGGATTACTGTATAAATTTCATCAGTATATCCTGCTTCATATAGATATGCTAAGAAATCTGTTTCATTAAACTTTTTAGTAAATTCGTTTAAGTATCCAAAAATATCTGTTCTATCTCTCCATGATGGTTGAACTGAAGCTACACATGAAGGGTGTTTTACGAAATTCCCCCAAGCCAATGATATAGATGTTTTACCTGTACCAGAAATACCTTGTAGAATTACTAGTTTTGTTGACGCTATGGCTGATACGAATAATCTTATCATTTTCTCACTATAATATAATTTTAGTTTACTCGCTGCAAAATTTCTAAATCTATAGCAAAATTCTGGTAATTCAAAAGTATTTCGATAATCTTTTTGTTTATATTTTGCATATTCTTGGTCTATTAATATTAATTTTGAGAATCTACTTTGAGTATTAGGGTCAATTTGCTCTTCATCATTTGCCTGTGATTCTGCTGCTGCTGCTAATGCTCTATTTGTAGGACCAACTCCAATCCCATTTGGATTTACTCCTAATTCTGGTGATTTCATTGACAATAATTTTAATTTTTCATCAACTAGTTCTTCAACTTGATCATTTAAAGTATCTATTTGTTTTAATAGTTCTTCTTGGTTAATAATTTTCTTTCTCCATTTCATATGCCTCTTTAGAAAAAATACTATTATTCCAATAATACTTCCAACTACTATTATCATACAAATGATAGCAAGTCCAGTTAAAAACCATTCTGAAACTTTAAAATCATTTGCATAATTTTGAATTATATAATAATATTCTGGAATGTTGAATATATTAAGTATTCCTTTCCATAACCCTCCAAATATCTCTCCAAATCCTGAAAAGAATTGGTGTAAAAATTCAAATAAAAATCTTCCATATGTTTCCATATATTTCTCTCCCTGTTTCTTATTATTCACATACTACATTTTTTAATATTGTTTTATTACTTTTTATCTCTTTATATAAATGCATGTTCTCTGGTGCAATAACCAATTTGAACATTTTTAGTTTTTCAACATCTTCTATGTTTTTTATTGTATCATCTAATGTAATTGTAAAGTTATATCCCTTTTTAGTATATTCTAATACACTTTTTTGGTTTTTAATATAGTCTTCATACGATATGTTTAAACTAATTTTATCTTGCAATGCTTCATTTCCTAGAAGTGATAAAATTCCTTCTGATTTCTGTTTTTTCTTGAAAAGTGATGTTGTGAATTCTGCAATGTAACTGTCTTTGAAGTTTCCATTTATTATATCTCTAATTGCAATTGTACTTAATAAAATATATTCAATTTGCAATTTATCTTCTGCTACAATTCCTTCTGTATATACTTTTTCAATTGCTGAATCGCTATATTGCATTGGCATCTTCACATCATATGTCATATTCACAAAATATGTATCTTCATCAAATTTTGTACTTTTAAATTCTAGCATAAATTCATCTGTGCTAAACTTATCTAAAAATATATCTTTTTCTAACATATCATCTTTTATTTCTTTGTATAGTTTGTCTTCTATTTCTTGTGCCATTTTTATATCTAACGTTGAATCCACAATTTCTGCTATTTTTTCTATTATTTCCTTTAAACTATCAATTGTCTTGAAATTCTCTATATTTCTTACATTATCAAAAAATAAGATATATCCAAACACTTCATTAATACAATGAATCAAATTTAGTTTGTTTTGTTTTTCGTCTAATGTTTGAGTTTCTTCTTCACATCTTTTCATCAAAGTGTCTTCTTTGAAATTTAATTCATCCAATATTCGTAAGTAAAAAGCCCTGGCTGGTTTTTCCGTATTTTGCACATTATAATATCTTGCATTAATATATGTTTTTAGGTATTCACTTACAAACTCTTCATTATAATAAGAACTAAATATTGCTTTCATATATTTTTTGATTTTTTTCTCTGTAAATTTCAGATATGTATCCATTAAGTTGTTCATTTTTTCCTCCTTGCACATTTGAGATCGCTTTTTTTCGGTGCAATTTGCACGGATTATCTCGCTTTTTTTCGGTGCATGTTTCTAATCTATAATTTGTTTAGCACTTAAATCTAATTTTATGTATTCAATCAAATCAGAATATTCTGCATTTGTATCATTTTCCTTAGAAAATCTAACCTTTATTACATATTTATCAGTAGAGTCAACTCCTTGATTCATCTGTGATTCTGCTATTGATATTTTTTTGTAATAGGTTCCATCATCATCTGTAATTATTTCTTGTTTAGCTGCTTCAGAATCAAGGATTTCTCCATTTTTTTCTATTTGATATTCTAGTGGAAGATTTGTTGTCATTGTTAATGTAAGTCCATATTCTAAGTCTGTTTCAGCTCTTTTTTTGATTGTTCCATCATCTTCTTTTTGAAAATTTGATACTGAAAATGAGTATTCATATGTATTGTTCGAAGGATAAATGTCCTTTATTAGTAGTTTGCCTGTTTTGAAATCATCATGTAACATCCAAAATGCCACATCTACATCTTTATCTGATGTTGCAGTTGTTTCATATCTTGCAAGTGTATTTCTTATTAAAATTATAGCAACTATTATTATTGATATTAATAATAGTACTAAAAGGCTTTTTTTTAACTTCTTTTTATCAATCATTTTCCTCACCTTTTTTCTCTTTATATGAAATTAAAGCAACAAACAAGATAACTGTTATAATTACTGGAATTATTACATGTGCATCTGTAAATACTTTTTTCCAAATTTCAACATTGTTTACAATAAATACAACTTTACCAACAACCTGTTCCTTTTGAATAGGTACGTCATCAGTATTGTTGTAATCACCTTTCGCAATTATAGTATTTTCATTTATCTTGGATATTCTATGTGTAATTAGTACATTGTCTTTTTTGTATGTTATAATATCATTTTCCTTTATTTCATCACCTATTTTGATTATTACAATATCACCTTTTTCAATTGTTGGCGACATACTTCCAGTTTCAGCACTAAGTACTGAATATCCAAAAATATTTATGTATTGCTTTTTTTGAATATTAACTTGACAAAATCCTAATATTGCAAGGATGGCAATGATTGCTAATACTACTATTATTAAATCAACTATTATTTTTTCTATTGTTTTAATTACCTTGTTCATTGCCTATCACTTCTCCTGTATATTGTTTTAAATTTATCTTTAATGGTACAGATATTTTTGCATTTTCTGTTTGACCAATTTCTGAATCTACTGCATTATTATTTTCATCATTTATCCATTCAAAATATAGTTTTACATGGTTCAAATATTTATCATTTATTTTTGATATAGGTATTACTGCTTTATGTGTATTTGAAGCTAGATTTGTACTTATATCAGTATTTTCTATCTTCTCTTCATTGCCCGATTTTTGAAACCAGTTTTCTACTTTAACTAGTTTCATTTTTGTTGTTAATTGCTCAAATTGTATATCAAGTTGATATATTACTGATACATCTGTGTTTGTTGGATCTATTATTATTTCGAAACAAGCTTGTGTTCCAGGAGCCATCTTTTGACTCTTAACACGAGCAGAATCTAAATATATAAGATTGTCTTCTGTCATGTTAAAAGTCAAGTTTTGGTCACCTGATGATATGTCTGCTCCATTTACTTTTATTGACCATACTCCCAATAAATTTGAATAATCCCCTTGATTTTCTTGTTTATATAAAGCATACATGTTAGCTATTTGTAATAAAGATATAATTAACATTATTAATAATAAAATTGTTAATAATTTTTTCATTTATTTTCCTCTTTTGTTGTTTTTTTCTTTGTAGTTGTTTTATGCTCTGCCGTTTTTTTGGATTCTGCAGATGTTTTATGTGTAGTCGTTCTTGGTGTTGCTGTTTTTTTATGAACTGGTTTACTTTCAGTTTTTTTAGTTTTTTCTGTAACATCTTCATCATCTATTTTTTCTGATTTAACTTCAACTGCTTTTGTTTTCTTTTTTTGTTCTCCAAGGAATTTTATTTCCATTGCCAATTCAAATACTTCTTGTAAGAATAATAGTAATGATACAACTACTACACAGAATAAGTATCCCCATTTAGATTCTAATAGATTTAATACATATCCCCATCCCTGAATAACAACTGTGTCACTAACTTTTCCTATAAAATAGTCATTAGCATAACTTTCTTCTTCATCAACGATGTATGTTATGTGTCTGCCTTGTTGTGTTTTAGCTTTTAATGTAGTATCAATAACTTCATATTCTTGGCTATTGATTACTTTATACATAAAAAGTTCATCTCCAATTTGTACATTTTTGTCACTTGTACTTTTTATTAATAGTATAGAACCTTGTTTAAATTTTGGTTCTAAAGAATCATCTTTAACTATATACACTGTATATCCACCCAATTGACTATTATTGTAGTCATTGTATGATAATAACAATACTGTTACTGTTATTGCTATTATTGCATATATTACAAATAATATAGTTCCTAATGCTTTTTTCATATCATTTCTTCCTTTCTTTTGTCATATGCTTTATATTATTGTTTTCCATCTTGTTGTGAATCTTGTGATTCGCTTATAGCATCTAATTTTACTCTTTTTGTAGCTCTCATATCTCCTCTATAAATTACACTTATTTCACATTCTTCTCCAACATCCAAATCAGTATTTGTACCAGTTCTTAATTGGCCTAATACATTGTCATCACCATCTATCAAAATTGCATTAAATTCTTCATCTGGGACTTTTGCAGATGTATTGTTTATTACCCTCATTGTTATCATTGTTTGGTCATTATCTGCTAGATATTCCATAGAAATGTTTTGAGCTTCTAGCCCTGCCTCAGTAGTTGTTTCTGGTAATTCTGTCACTTGTTCTTGTGCCACTTCATCTGATGGCTTATTATTTTTCTTATTTTTAGTTACATTTACTATTATGATAATTGCAATTATGAGAACTACAACTGCTACCATAAAAGTAATCAACATCTTTTTACCTTTTCTTACCTTTTTCATATTTTTCCTCCTTTTTCTCTAATATATTTTATACCATAACTTTTTTCAAAAGTCTATATATTTTTGCAATAAATTTTTGGTATATTTGTCATTTATTGCTGGTTGTTAGTTACCCTGATAACACATGCTGTATCACCAGAAGGATATGTATAGTTTTTAGACATATTAACCTTATAAAATTTAATATTATGTGTTGATTCTTTGTCCATATTAAATGTGAATTTTTTTACAAATCCTTTAGAATCTGTAACTTCACTACCTTCAATTTTATTCACATATGCTTCGTCAGCTAAATCAACTCTAACAACATTTGGATCAAATTCGAGAGTTACAGGCATACCTGTTTCTTTAGCATTAACCAATTTTAAAATTGCATAATTTCTGTTAGTAACATCATCAATTGAATAACTATTAAGTACTACTTGTTTAACTCTTAAGCTAACTTCACAAGAAATTTCTTTTTTATATGGTTCAGTAGTATTTGCCTTAATTTTGATGGTAATAACATCATTTTCAGCAATCTGTGTTTTTGGAGTTACTACAATCATCAATCTACTAACATTGTCAGGCTTTCCATCTTTTTTTGCATATATAATTCCTGTCGTATTAGTAGGACCATCTGCACTATTAATACCGTAAAGTTACCTTATCAGTATCAGGAGTCTCACAAGATACAGAATAATTCAGATCATAATCCAATCTTAGTAATGTATTAGCATAACTATATAAATCAAAATTCAATTCATATGCGTCAACTCCACCCCAGTTGTCATATTGATATGTTGCATTATCTAAAGTAAGTAAATCACTCGTAAAGTAAAAGGCCTTTGAAGTAAAATATGCCTCTCTAACTCCATTGTACACATATCTTCCGAAAACAGCACATGATATTGCTAAAACTATAAGAAATATCACTATACCTATTTTTATCTTATTAAATTTTTTAACTTTCTTTTGTCTTTTCATACTACCCTTTCCAGACTCTTTTGCACACGTGAGATCGCTTTTTTTCCGTGCACTTTGCACAAGTGAGATCGCTTTTTTTCCGTGCAATGCACCGAAAAAAAGCGAAATGAAATGTGCAGTAGTCTATTCTACTATAAATGATTTTCTAATTTCTTGTATTAGAGTATTATTGTAGTACGCTTTGAATACTAATTTATATTCTCCTGTACTAATGCCTTCTTTTATTAGCTTTTTAAATTCTACATTTTCAACATACTCATTATCAGTAGATGTTGGATGTTCCTTTTTCTCCATAACTATGTATTCTTTGCCACCACTTGCTGTTACCAAGTTTTGACCTATACATTGTTCTGGTGTTTTTAATTCAGTACCATCTAAGCTCTTTAAGTAATCTTTTAGATCTACTTTTGTATAGCTTATTCCATTATATGTCTTTGTTCCATCTTCAGCTGTTGTATAAGTATCATTACGTTTATATAACTCAACTCTGATATTTGTATCATTTGTTGGTGAACCAACTTTAACTGTTAAGTCAAGTCCATTTCCTCCATCAAGGTTTAAACCAGTTTCTTTATTAACAATTCTGCTTCCATCAGCGGTCTCTATACCTGCAAGTCCTAATAATTTGTTAATAAATGTTATATAAATTTCTTGAGACGCTACTTCTTCTCCTCCATAGTGAATTCCGTCATCTGATGCAAAGAAATATATTTTAGCTATATATTGACCAGCAGATACACTGCTTTGTGTCATTGCTAATTCATAAGAATTGCTTAATTCTGCTAGATTGTCTGAAAGTGGAACTCTGATTACTCCGTCCGCACCTGCTGGATAAACTGTTGAATCAGTTTTATCTGTAAGTTTGAAGTTTTGTAATTCTGGTGCTTTTATTCTTTCACCATGTTCGTCTACTATTTCAATTGCCATACCTAATTTTTTGTCATAATATTTTGTATCCATAATAGTCTTGCCATCAGCTACTTTTTGTTCTAGTAATGAAGCATCAAATTTGAATGGTATTGATAAGTTCTCAAATACTGTGTATGAAGTTGTGCCATTGTCTGTAACAACTGTTTCAGTTAAGTTTGCCTTATCTGTATACATATTGTATTTCAAATTCTTTTGTCCATTACCGTATTTCTTTGAGCCTGATGAACTTCTTAATTCTAAATATGTCTCTTGTGCTATTTTATTTGCATTAATGTTAGAATCAATAAAGTTAAATGAAACTTCATATTTTTCTAATGCATATCCGCCATTTGAACCAGAATGATAATATTGGCTATTATTATTTGCATATTTAGCTGTTTTACTTGTTGTTCCTCCCATATCTATGAATTTAGATAATTTGTACAAATATCTTGTGCTTCCAGAAGAATTATCTGTTGCATCATAATCAGTATCACTTGCAACTTGATAATAGTAAACTTTATTTACATTATCACCTTGACCATAATCCCTTAAAGTAACTTTTGTTCCTTTAGGTAATGGTGTTGAAGTAGATAATACTCTGTAATCATCTGTTGCATAGATATCAGATTGTGCTCCAAGACCAACTTCGTATAATACATAACTTATATCTACTGAACTATCTGTTGTGTAGTTTAATTCCGTATCGATACTATTTGTAAATCTTGGTACATAGTTTTTACTTTCTTCCTCATATAGAGATTGAATGTTAACTGCTATAACAACTTTAAATGTATTTCCAACACTTGGATCATCTGCTGACCTAGATTTTCCTGTAAATACAATATTTACAAATCCTAAATCTTTAGTTTCTGAAACATTTACTGAGTTAAATAACTTGAATGTTATTGTTCCAGGATTTCCAGAATTGTCCATCCTATAGATACTTGTTCCACCAAATAAACCGTCTGAATCTGTATAAAGTTCTGTTATACCACCTTTAGTCCATCCAGAATGTGTTGTTTCCATTGTCATACCAAATGTGTTGTTAGCATTTTCGCTATATGTTGGTACAGTATATCTATCAATTAAATTGATATCTGCATTTAATGCATTTGAACTTACTCTATTTAATGTTAATGATGTACCACTATATGTTGGACTATTAATAACCTTGCTTAAGTCTAATTGTAAGTCTGCCATTGAATATGTTGAATATGTTGAAGCTATTAATGAAGTTGCATAATTTACAACATCTGCTCCTATAATCCAATCATAATATGTGCCATAATCTGTAACATCTATAACTTGTGGTTTTGCTATTCCTGTATCATCTGCGATATTTGAATAGAATCCATCAACTGTGATGTTATGTCTAGATTTATGTCTACCTTCAACATAAGTTCCATTTGCAAACATCTTTGTTGAAGCTGTTCCATCATAATCTGGTGCATATATGTCATATTCTTTTGCACCTGTTGTTCTGCTTGTTCTGTACATTCCAAAGAATGCCATACCTTTTACATCACCCCAGATATCTTCATTTGACCTATCTTCTAAGTTTCCTTCTTGTTTTGCAAAGATTAAGTTTACACCTTCAAGTGTATACAATCTGTTATCAACATTTCTTGTAACTGTTCCATTTTCAATACTTACAGTTTCTTTTATAGTTGTACCATATTCGTTTGTTACCAAACTTTCGAATCCTCCAACCATGTTAAATGCTCTTTGTGTATATAATGTTGAATTATCAAGTAAAGTCAATCCATTTGTAACTCTATTTAAAGTATAACTTGCTCGTTTATAGTAATTATTTGCATCTTGAGCTCCTGTCAATTCTAAGTATGAGTTCTGTACTGAAACTTTTCCTGTTCTTTGTATAGAAATCATCTTATGAGCATTTGCTGAAGTTCCAAGGTCTTTAATCTTAACTGTTGATTTGTCTGCTCCTTTTTTGTCTGTTGTCTCATATGTTGAGCCTTTTCCAGCACCGAAAATATTGTTTGCAAATGTTATTGGAGAAGCTGTGCTACTATCCATAGTCACATGTGTTGCACCATAAACACTTACTGTATCAAAATTATCATTTGCTGTACTTCCTGCACCATATATATTTCCTTTAATATTGATGTTTCCAGCTACTAGTGTATCATCTGTAACAGTATCTTTACCAACATTAATATTTGTTGTTCCATAAACAGTTGAATCTTCTGAACCACCATTTATGTCATTTTCGATTGTTCCTCCTGTAATATTAATTGTTGTTGAACCTGTATTTCCAGATTTACCAATTGCTGATTTATATCCACCACCATAAAGTTTACCAGTTATTGTTGAAGCTCCTGTTATATTTATAGTTGCATTTTTTGTTGTACCTTTCTCTTTATTTCCACCATAGATGTTATTTGCTGTTTTTCCAGCAATATTAACAGTTGCATTATCAGTGTCTCCACCATTGCCTGTTCCACCTTGGTTTCCACCATAGATATTAATTACTGTTGCACCATTTTGTGTTACTTTTGCATTTGTTACACCTACATCATAACCTCCACCAAATACATCAGTTACTTTACCAGTATTTAATACAACATTTGTATTTGTTGTTATACCAGCATTCTTAGAACCACCATGTATTTCATCAATTGTAATACCATCTAATGTTACATTTGCAGTTTCGACTGCGGCTGAATTACCACCACCGTAAACATTTAAAAGTTTACCTGATTTTAATTCAACATTTGATGTTTCAACAGTTCCATTTGTATTAGAACCACCAAATAAGCTTGTTACATTTGCAGTACCTTCTAATGTTACATTTGCAGTTGTAGTTGTACCACCATAACCACCACCGTAGACATCTGTTACTGTTCCTGATTGTAAGAATATATTTGCTGTTGTTACAATTCCATCAGTCTTAGAACCACCATATATTGTATTAGCTGTAATACCTTTTAAGTAGATATTAACTTCATTTGTTATTCCTGCCTCATCTGAACCACCATATATTGTAGCCAATTTTGCACTCTTAACTAATTGAATTTCTACTGTACCTACTCTTTCATATTTACCACTACCATATACAGTACCCTTAATTGTTGGAGTTGTATTTACATCTTTGCTTCCAATTACTATATTTACATTTTGACTTACAGTGTCATTATTTTGTTGACCACTTGTTGTTAAGATATTTCCACCATATACATTTTGTACTGTTCCTCCTAAGATATTAATATTTGATTGAGTTCTTACTTGGTTTTGATATGCTCCGCCATAAATATTTCCTGTTACTTGACCATTGTTTATATTTATATTAGCTGAATCTGAAACTCCACCGTTTTGACCTCCACCATATATATCACCTTTAATTGTTCCAGTATTTAATGTTATGTTTGTATTTCCATTTATTGCTCCTGTATTGACATTTATTGATGTTCCATTTATTACACCCTTGCTTCCTCCATAAATGTTTCCATTTACTGTGATTCCGCTATTTACAATAATATTAGTATTACCTGAAACTTGTCCTTGAGCTTCTGTATCAGTATTTGAACCTCCGAAAACATTTCCTGTTATAGCAATACGTCCAGAAAGTGTAATTGTTGAACTTCCAATTGAAAAGTTTTTATTACCATTTCCAAATATATCACCTGTAATTTGTCCACCATAGAAATTTAGCTCATTTGCGATTGGTTCACTTCCTGTTGGGTCTTTTTTAACTTTAGCTCTTGAACCTCCATAAACATTTCCTGTAACCTCTCCACCATACATATAGAATCTATTTATTCCATCATTAAATCCATCTATTGTTCTTAAGTATATACTTGCATTTTCAGAAGATTTATTAAATTTGTTTTCTCCTGTGAATTTAGCACTATAAATTTTTGTAATAGAATATTTCATACTATATGCTGTTGTTGTACTTTGTGAACCATTAGTATTATATGGATAGCATCCATCTTCACTTTCACCCATTGCTAAGTAACCTGTAATTGTTAATTTTTCATTTCTTGAAACAGCTGATTCTTTCATAGTTCCAATCATAACTTGATGTGAAACATATTTGCTCTTTGTAGTTTGTGTCTCTAAACTGCTTCCTGTAATGATATTATTGTATTTACCAGCTTCTACTATAACAGTGTGAATTCCTATTGTTCCTAGTTTTGCCTCTGTTTTGTAATTTCCACCAACTACGGCACCAAAAGTATATTTATCATCTGGTGTTGAAATACATCTACCAAGAGTTACATCACCATAATTTGTAATTAATACATTTGAATAATCGCCTTTAGATAAGTAGTCACTACCATCACTAACCTTTGTAGAAGATGAATATAGTTTAATATTATCAAATGCTACATCTCCCTCAATGTTCATGTTAGAAGAAACTTTTAATTCAGCACCTTTTGTTCTGTAATCTACTCCTGCATATAAACTTGTAATTGTTGCATTTCCTGTTAATTTATCACTACTATTCCATTCAACTGCATCCATAATTACAATTATATTTTCAGAAGATTTTCCAGAAGAATTTAATTTGCCATATGCTGTTTGTAAATCTTTAACTGGTTTTTCTGGTGATAAACCATCATTTGAATTATTACCAGATTTTGATACAAAGATTACAGTTGCTTTTTGCCAAATTGCATTTAAGTGTGTTACTGTATTTGGAATATCATCATATAAGCTATAAATCTTAGCATCATCTGCTGAGAATCCTTTATTATTTGCTACTGCCCAACCTTTAAAGCTATATCCGAATGGTTCTGCAAATTGTGCATTTTTACCATCATCGTAAATTTCGCCAATTGAACTTGCTCTATATGTTGTAGATTCTGCATTTGTGCCACTTTCATTTACACTCATTAGTTCATGTACATAAGATTGATGAGTTTCTTTGAAATCTGGACTTGCATGATATGTTATCATTGTATAATTATCTGTATTACTACTTATTGCAGATTTAGAGAAGCTTATTGTTGTTGTATTACTCTTATTATCAAATTCATCAACTAAAGTTTCTTTTTCTATTACTAATGAATAATTTCCAATTTCTTTTAAACCAGTAATATCAATTTTATATGATTTTGAAATTTCGTTAGCATCTTCTCCGAGAGATGTAACCTTTGCTGTTGCTCCGGCTACATCTTTTCC
>OLOM01001961.1_pt1 | contig 13083 bp, 14 predicted proteins | sample 1672531 | NCBI WGS metagenome assembly OLOM01 (sample SAMEA3136696, study PRJEB25190) | human gut metagenome | reverse complement strand
ATCCCCGCGAGCAGCGGCGCCACCGAGATCTTCCGTATGCCTTCGGCCGACGCCACCGTTCCCGATATCATGGCGGCGGCCCAGCCCGTCCAGCCCACCCTCACCATCGTCAAGGGTCCGCAGATCGGCGAGACCTTCGAGCTCAACGGCCCGGCCATCACCATCGGCCGCGATCCTGCTAACAGCGTCTTCCTCAACGACATGACCGTGTCCAGGCACCATGCCAACCTCGACCTCTCGCACGTCGCGCTCGGCTACGCGTCCATCAAGGACCTGGGCAGCCTCAACGGCACCTGGGTCGACGGCGCCATCGTGAACGAGGCCAACCTCAAGGACGGCTCGACCATCCAGGTCGGCACGTTCCGCATGGTCTTCCACACCAACTCCCGCAAAGCCCGCATCGCGACCGACCTGTAAGCCGAGCCCATGCCAGACGCCGGATATCTTACCATCGGCAAAGTCGTGAAGCGCCTCCAGTCGCAGTACCCCGACCTCACCGTGTCGAAGGTCAGGTACCTGCAGGACGAGGGGCTCATCAACCCCTCGAGGACTCCGGGCGGGTACCGTCTGTACTCGCAGCGCGACATCAAGCGCCTCGAGACCATTCTGTACCTGCAGAAGAACCGGTTCATGCCCCTCTCGGTCATCAAGGAGGAGCTCGATCACGGCTCGGACCCGAAGCTTTCCGAGGGCATCCCGGGCTTTTCTGCGGAGCCGATCCAGGTCCAGCGCGACGACGAGGAGACGGCCGGCAAGTTCCACCCGATCGACAGGATGCCGGAGCTGTGCGGCACGACGGTCTCGTTCGTGCGGGAGCTCTCGGAGGCGGGCGTCATCCAGCTTCGCAAGTCGCCCCACGGCCGTGACCTCGTCGATGGCCGCGACCTGCCCCTGATCCGCATCTGTGACGAGCTCAGGAGATTCGGTTTCGGCGCGAAGAACCTGAGGCAGTACGTGATCGCCGCGAACCGCGAGTCCGCCACCTTCGAGCAGGCGCTCACCGTCTTCACAAAGAAGGGCGGGACCCTCGAGCCCGATCGCTCGGAGGAGGTCCGCCAGCAGTTCGAGCAGGCGCTGTCCCGCATGCTCGGCCTCACGAACGCCGTGAGGTGCGAGCTCATCGCCCGGCGCGTCCGCGACGAGTTCAAGGGAATGGGCGAGTAGGGGGAGTCCACCTCCACCAGCTTCACCAAGAAAGAAGGAACCAATGTCGAGCTTCGATTACGAGAGCCGAATCGTCAGCATCCCCGATTACCCTGAGCCGGGCGTGATCTTCAAGGACATCATGCCGCTCGTGGGAGACCCCGTCGCCTTCAAGTCGGCCGTTAAGGACATCGCCGACCGGTTCCGTGACGCCGGCGCGACCAAGGTCGTGGGGCCCGAGGCGCGCGGCTTCATCATCGGTTCCGCCGTTGCCTACGAGCTCAGCGTCGGGTTCGTCCCCGCGCGAAAGCCCGGTAAGCTCCCGCGCGCCGTCTACAAGCAGGAGTATTCGCTCGAGTACGGCACCGACTCCCTCGAGATGCACAAGGACTCGCTGTCCGCCGACGACAAGGTGCTCATCATCGACGACCTCGTCGCCACGGGCGGCAGCACCGAGGCGGCCGCGAAGCTCTGCGGCAAGTCCGGTGCCCAGATCGTAGGCTTCGGGTTCATCCTCGAGCTCGAGTTCCTCAAGCCGCGCGACCTTCTCGCGAAGGATTTCCCGGGCGTGGATGTGTTCTCGCTCGTCCAGGTCAAATAACGGATTCATTACAAAGAAATGTGGAACCCCGCTGGCTTTCTATGAGACCGGCGGGGTTTGTAGTATCGTTAACCTAACTTAGTTGATCTGTTATCTACTTCATCTCTAGGAGATGCCTACATGCGTTTTTGCAAGACTGTGGTTACCGCCGGCCTGGCGGCCGCGCTCACCTTCGGGATCGGCGCTGCCCCGGCCCTTGCCGTCAGCCAGTCCGACGTCGACGCCGCCGCTGCCCGTCTTTCCGACCTCGGAAGCCAGCTCTCGAGCATCCAGTCCGAGCTCCAGACCGCTACCGACGACGTGGTGAAGACCTCCCAGGAGCTCAGCGCGAAGCAGGGCGAGGTCGAGCAGACCCAGAACGACCTCACGTCCAAGCGCGGCGAGCTTTCCGACATCATGCGCTCGTATTACAAGCAGGGATCGACCTCCACGCTCGACTTCATCCTTGGGTCCACGAGCGTCGACGACCTCGTGAGCCGTGTGGTCTACCTCGACAAAGTATCCGAGCAGCGCGCCGAGGTGATCTCGTCCGTCAAGTCGATGGAGGCTCAGCTCAAGCAGGAGGAGTCTGAGCTCGAGGAGCGTCAGGCTCAGCAGAACCAGAAGGTCGAGGACCTTCAGTCGCAGGCCTCCGAGTACGATTCTCGCGTGAGCGAGGCCACTTCTTACTACAATTCGCTCGACTCCGAGCTTCAGGCCCAGGTGGCTTCGGTCGCGGCGCAGCAGAACTCCGCCGTTGCCGCGGCGGTCCAGACCGCTAAGCAGACCAACGAGCAGCAGGCTCAGGCGTCCGCGGCAAAGGACTCGCAGGTCAACCAGGAGGACCAGGCTAAGCAGGACCAGGCCGCCGAGACCGTCCCGACCACGCCCTCCGAGACCAAGCCGTCCCAGCCGAAGCCCAATAACAGCAATTCCAACTCTGGCAGCTCGAGCAAGCCTTCGAACGGCGGCGGCAGCTCGTATGGCGGCGGCGGTGTCTCCACGGCGCTCGCGCAGATCGGCAAGCCCTACGTGAGCGGCGCGACCGGCCCCGACTCCTTCGACTGCTCCGGCCTTGTGTGCTACAGCTACGGTTACAAGCGCGGTCGCACCACCTATGACATGATCGCCTCCCTCCAGTCGACCGGCGACTGGAAGACCGACATGTCGCAGCTCAACTACGGCGACCTCGTTTTCACGAGCGAGGGCCACGTGGGCATCTACCTCGGTGGCGGCACCATGGTCGACGCACCGAAGCCCGGCTACAGCGTGAGGACCACCTCGCTGTGGAGCTTCATCGGCGGCGGCCCCTATTAATCATTCTCTTGCTTGGAGTTCAATGTGAATAACAGCAAGGAGCAGAGCGCCTCGGCAACCGTGTCGAGGCGTTTTTCTCGTCGCTTTCAAATCGACCTGATCGTCGAGGGCGTGCTCGTCGGCCTTGCGGGCGGGGGAGTGGTCACGCTGTACCGGCTCTCGCTCTCGAATGCCGAGAAGCTCCTGCGCGCGATCACAGGGGCCATCAACGGCGACCTGTCGCTCATGGGGCTGTGGTTTCTGGCTCTGCTCGTGCTCGTGGCGATCGTGGGCACGCTCGTGCGCTGGGAGCCCTCGACGTCAGGCTCCGGAATCCCGCAAGTTGACGCCGAGGTCATTGACCGCATGGATATGCCCTGGCATCGCGTGATCGCCGCCAAGTTCGTTGAGGGAACCGCTTGCGCCTTCGCCGGCCTCTCTATGGGCCGCGAGGGCCCGAGCGTTCAGCTGGGCGGCATGGCCGGCAAAGCCGTCTCAAAACTGTTCAGGCGCAAGAGAGGAGAAGAGCGCCTCCTCGTGACTTGCGGCGCCGCCGCCGGAATGTCCGCTGCGTTCCATGCTCCGCTCACCGGGGTGCTCTTCGCCTTAGAGGAGATCCACAAGGAGTTCACGGCATCGCTCATCATCTCGGTCATGGCATCATCGCTTGTCGCGGATTACCTGATGTCCGGCGTGCTCGGCGTCGCCCCTGTCATGAGCCTCGCGTTCGTGCACGACCTTCCGCATATCGACTATGCGCTCGTCGTCATCCTCGCCGTCATCTGCGGCGTGCTCGGCGCGCTCCACAACCGCGGGATGTTCGCATGCCAGGGCCTCTATGGCAGAATCAAGAAACTGAACCCGTACTTGCGGCTCGTTATCCCGTTTATGCTCGCGGGCGTGGCCGCGTTCTCATGGCCGGAGCTTATGTGCGGCGGGGACGCGATCTTCGAGCAGATCGTGAAGCCGAACGGTTTGCTGTTCGGCTCGGTCGTCGCGCTGCTGGTGGGGAAGTACCTCTTCACGACGATCTCGTTCGGGTCGGGCGCTCCGGGAGGAACGCTGTTTCCGCTGGTCGTCATGGGTGCGCTTATCGGCAGCGCGTTCGCGCTTTGCGCCAGCTGGTTCTTCGGTTTCGATATGACGTACTACCCGAACTTCGTCGCGCTCGGCATCGCCGGGCTGTTCTCGTCGGTCGTCCGCGCGCCGGTTACCGGAGTGGTGCTCGTGTTCGAGCTCACGGGCTCGCTCGATGCCATGCTCTCCGTCTCGCTCGTGTCTATTATTTCCTACATGGTCGCGAATTTGACGAAGACCGACCCGTTCTATGAGCACCTGCTGTCCAAGCAGCTCGGTGTCCAGGCGGATAACCCTGCAGTGAGCGGTCTCACGGGCCAGAAGATCGTGAAGATAATCCACGTAGGCGCCGGGAGCCGCCTCGAGGGGATGAGGGTCTCTGATGTGCCGTGGCCGGACGGCTGCAGGGTCGTGCTGGTTGCCCGCGCTTCTTCCGAGCTGATCCCGACCGGAGACATGAAAATCGAAGCCCTCGACGAGCTCCTCATGATCATGGATTCCGATGCCGAGGACGACGTCACCATGAAGCTCAACCTCATGACCCGCCCGTTCCTCAAATGATCATCAACACTGAGTGACAGTCATTGGCTGCTGCTTTCTGTGACACCCATCACGCAATGACTGTCACTTCAGTGTTGGTGGAATAGCTAGTTTACATAAGAAATATTATCGCGTATTTAATGTAGGGGATTTCAAAGGCTCGTGAGATACTCTGCTGCTCGTGATGCTGCGATCGCACCGTCCGATGTCGCGGTCACGATCTGGCGCAGATACTTAGCACGGCAGTCTCCTGCGGCGTACAAACCTGTAGTGGACGTTTGCATGAGCTCGTCGGTGATGATGTGTCCTGAGGCATCTAGCTGAACAAACTCCGCAACGGCATCGTTTTGAGGCTGCATTCCTACAAAGACGAACACGCCGAAGGAACCTTCATCGTAGGTTTCCTTGTAGGTCTCGCCATTTGCCGTGTTCTGAATCGTGATCGAACTTGGGAGCTCGTCGCCGGCAAGACTGAGGATCCTTGTGTTGTACCGGAGCTCAACGTTGTCGGCATCCTGAAGTTTCTGTTGCAGCGATTTCTGTGCGCGCATGTGATCTTTTCTTACAAGCAAGACGACTTTTGAGGCAAAGCGAGATAAAACAAGAGCTTCTTCGGCAGCAGTGTTCCCTCCCCCGCATACGAACACTAGTTTTTTTCTGTAGAACATCGCGTCGCAGGTCGCGCAATACGAGACCCCCCGTCCCGTAAAACGGGTTTCTCCGTCAAATCCAGCCTGCCGCGGAGCCGATCCGGAGGCCCAGATAACCATTCGAGACGTCGTCGGGCCGTCATGCGTAGCGATTGAGAATGCTCCGTCCGGTCGTTTATATACATGCTTGACCTCGGCTGTATTGAATCGGGCACCCGCATCCTCCGCCTGTTTGCGCATGAATTCCATGAGGTCATACCCGTTCACCTTGGGAATCCCGGGGTAATTCTCGATCTCCGTGGTAAGAAGCGGCTGCCCTCCGTACGACGCCTTCTCGAGGACGAGAACATCGAGGAGCTGACGACGGGCGTACAGGGCTGCGGCGGTCCCGGCGGGACCGGATCCTACGATAACAAGGTCGTGTGCCGGCATAAATAACCTCCCTTAGCCGATTGCGTGGCTCAAGGGAGGTCTACCCGAAAACAAAGGATCACACGCCGCTGGAGCCGAATCCACCGCAACCGCGATCGGTCTCGTCCAGCTCATCGACTTCCTCGAGTTCGACGACGGGAACTTTTTGGATCACGAGCTGGGCAATGCGCTCGCCGCGCTCAATATGAATAGGATTATGAGGATCCAGGTTTATGGCGCATACCTTGAGCTCTCCGCGGTAATGGGCATCGATGAGGCCAGGCGTGTTCGCCATCGAGAGCCCCTCGCGAAGCGCAAGGCCGCTGCGAGGCTGCACGAAGCCAGCGTAACCGTCGGGAATCGCTATGGCCAGGCCCGTCGCGACGAGCCTGCGCTCAAAGGGCTCGAGCGTCACGTCCTCATTGGATCGCAGGTCGAGCCCGGCGTCGCCATCGTATGCGTAGCTCGGGAGCTCAACGGACGGATCGAGTCTCTTGATGGGAAGCTTGATGCGATCACTCATCGGCGATGCTCCTCAGCTCTTCCATGAAGTCGTCGACATCCTTGAACTCGCGATACACGGAGGCGAACCGAATATAAGCGACTTTGTCGACCTTCATGAGCTTCTTCATGACCATATTCCCGAGGTCAATCGAAGAGACCTCGGTGATGCCGCCGTCGCGAAGCTCGGCCTCGATATCGTCGATGAGGCCGTTGAGGACGCTAACGTCGACGTTCCTCTTTACCGTCGCGGCAAAGAGCCCGCGCATGAGCTTTTGGCGTTCAAAGGTCTCTTTGCGACCATCGCGTTTGATGACGATCAGAGGGGTCTCTTCGCAGCGCTCGTAGGTCGTGTAACGGAAACCGCACTTGGCGCATTCCCTGCGGCGCCTGATGGCATCGTTGTTCTCGGACGGCCTTGAATCGACGACCTTCGATTCGCTGAATCCACATCGGGGGCAGCGCACGTTTGTCCTCCTTGCATAGGCTGCCCTAACCGTATCACACAGATGCGGGCTCCGGGACGGTGAGGCGCTGGCCAATTTCCAGATTCGATTCCTGGAGAGAATTGCGGCTGCGGATCCAGTCGACGACGTCCGACGTCGAGGCGCCTTCGGGGCAATGCTCGCTGGCGATGCCCCAGATAGTGTCCCCAGAGGCGACGAGGACCTGCTCGGTTGGCGCGTCCTGCAGAATGTTCGCGACCGTTGAGGCGCGGACGGCATCCATCGCGTACACGGCACAAGCCAGGAACACGGCTCCCGCGACGCAAAGGATTGCGCAAAGCACCGGGAACGGGATGTTCTTTGCGGCAGCGTCTGCAATTGGTTCCGCCGATTTGCCGCGCCCGCCCTCGATCAGGTAAAGCCGTGGGGCCGCCTCGGCCTTCAGGGCGCTCGTCCCGTCGAAACCGAAACCTGCGAGGTTCTGCTTAATCGTCGATTCCATTGTGTGGCTGCCTTTCCGTCCGCGTTTTACGCTTTCCTTTATACGGAGGGGACGGGACAAGAATTACAGTGGACAAATGTTCGTGCGTACATCTGTATGTATCGTAGAAGGCACACGTGTTCTCGTCAAGAATAATCGAACGCCCGTTTGCAGAAAACATTTGTTTGCGGTAGCATTGGCTCACGGACAAAGGAGGCACCCATGGCTAAGGGCAAGATCGGCAAGCGTCAACGGGCTATCTACGAGTACATCTGCGCTTACTCCAAGGAGCACAGCTACCCGCCCTCGGTTCGCGAGATCGGCGCCGCCGTCGGCCTGGCCTCCCCCTCCACGGTCCACATGCACCTGAAGGCGCTGGAGAGCGCCGGCCTCATCAAGCGCGACCCAAAGAAGCCGAGGACCATTGAGGTACTTCCCGAGGACGGCGAGCAAGAGCCTCAGAAGCTCGCTGAGGTCAAGCAGGATGCGAACAACAACTGTATCTCGCTGCCAGTCGTCGGCAGGGTCGCCGCCGGTACCCCCATCCTTGCCGAGCAGAACGTCGAGGAGTCTCTTACGCTGCCCACGAGTATCGTCGGCGACTCGAGCTCCTTCATACTCCGCGTCCGCGGCGAGTCGATGATCAACGCCGGTATCTTCGATGGCGACTACATCGTGGTTAAGCAGCAGTCCGATGCCCACAACGGCGAGATCATCGTCGCCCTCATCGACGACTCCGCCACCGTGAAGACTTTCTATCGCGAGAAGGACCGGATCAGGCTTCAGCCCGAGAACGACACGATGGAGCCCATCTACGCCGATAACCCCACTATCATCGGCAAGGTCACGGCGCTTATCCGCTCGGTCTGCTAAGCATGCCTGAGCAAATCCACACGACGAGCGAAGCTCCCGGGAAGGCAACCACAAGGATTCACTTGTACGATGCTATCCGGGGGCTTTGTGTTATCTCGATGGCGGGGTTCCATTATTGCTACGACCTCGTGGAGCTCGCCGGCGTTGACCTGGGCTGGTTCAGGCCGCCCTTTGAGAACGTGTGGAGGGCGAGCATATCCTGGTCGTTCCTCTTTTTGGCCGGGCTCATGTGCTCGTATTCGCGCAACAACCTGCGGAGGTCGGTGGAGTACGGTCTCGTCGCCCTGCTGATCTGGGCCGTGACCACGATCGCCGCTGTGGACATTCCGATATCGTTCGGGATCATTTTCTGCATGGCGGCATCTACCCTGGTCTATGCGCTGTTGCAGCGCGCGAGGATCGCGCCTCGGGGCTTCGTGGCAGCGCTGGCGCTCTTCGTCTTGTTCGTCTGCGCTCTCGGCGTGCCGCGCGGTATCGTTCAGCTCGGAAGCTTTAAGCTCACGCTCCCCGGATCGTGGTACTCGACCGAAAGGTTCTCTTGGCTGGGCTTTCCGGGGCCGAGGTTCTCCTCGGGGGACTACTATCCCCTGCTCCCCTACTCGCTCATGTATCTTGCCGGCGCCGCCGTAGGGCCCGTCATCAAGGCCCGTGGATTGCCGGGGCCGCTCATGAGGTTCAGGTGCAAGCCGTTGGAGTTCATTGGCAGGCATGCGCTTCTCGTGTACGTGCTGCACCAGCCGCTGCTGCTCTTACTGAGCGGAGTCGCTCTCTAAGCCGTCATCGACTTTATACGGCTCCAGGGTGGCCCGCATGCGTTCCGATGCCTTCAGCGTGGCCAAGAGGCCGCCGTCGACGTATCTCTCGCGGATGACCTGGCAGCGCTCGTGGCACATCTTGAGCAGGAGCCCCTTGCTGTACGGGATGAGCGCCGTGATCGTCTCGTCGCCGGCCGCCGCCTCGCGCCCAATGCGGTACAGCAGCCCATCGATGCCGATGCCCTCCTTCGCGGAGACGAAGACGGCATCGGGGTTCTCGACTTGGAGGGCCTTTTTCTGGTCGGGCTCGAGAAGATCCACCTTGTTCAGGACCAAGACGCGGCGGATTCCGTCCGCCTCGATGTCCTTGAGGATCGAGTTCACGGCCGCCATCTCGTCTTTCCAGCGGACGTCGGAGGCGTCGGCCACAAGCAGGATCAGGTCGGCTGCGCGGACCTCGGCCAACGTCGACTTGAACGACTCCACGAGCGTCGTGGGGAGCTTCTGAATGAAGCCGACGGTGTCTGTGAGGGTGAGCTTGCGGCCTTCCTCAAGGGTCATGGAGCGCGTCGTTGGGTCGAGGGTGGCAAAGAGCTCGTCTTTCGCGTAAACGCCTGCTCTGGTGAGCTTGTTGAGCAGCGACGACTTGCCTGCGTTCGTGTACCCCACGAGCGCGACGCGGTACACGCCGGAGTCCCAGCGCGCCTTGCTCTGCACTCCCCTGCGCTTCTCGAGCTCCGCGAGCTCCCGGCGAAGCGTCGAGATCCTGTCGCGGATCAGGCGGCGGTCCACCTCGAGCTGGCTTTCGCCCTGGCCGAATCGGCTTCCGATGCCGCCGCGGGTCTGCTCGCCCACGAGGTGGCTCCACATGCCCCTCAGCCTCGGGAGCACGTACTGGAGCTGTGCGAGCTGCACCTGGAGGCGCCCCTCGCGCGTCTTTGCGTGCTGCCCGAAAATATCGAGGATAAGCGCCGTGCGATCGAGAATCTTGACGGGCTCCCCCACCGCTTTCTCTAAGTTCGATTGCTGCGACGGCGTGAGCTCGTCGTCGAAGATGACGACGTCGGCGTCGAGGTTATGGACGTAGCTGACGAGCTCCTCGACCTTGCCCTTGCCGATGAAGGTTTTTGGCACCGGGGCGTCGAGGCGCTGCTTCATGGTGAGGACGACCTCGGCCCCATCGGTCTGGGCGAGACGCGCGAGCTCGGCGAGCGAATCGTCGCAGCTCCAGTTGCCGATTCCCCGGTCCACTCCGACGAGGATTGCTTTTTCCGCGACTGGCGCGGTGTAGAACGGCTTGAAGCGACCCATGCTACTCTTCCTCGGCGGCGCGGTCCGTCGCCGTCCGATAATCGTCGACAATGGCCTTCACGGCCTCGTCGGCGTCGATCTGGTCCATGTACAGCCACTGGGCGCGACCGTCCCTGCGCAGCCACGAGAGCTGTCGCTTTGCGTAATGGCGGGTCCGCACCTTGATGAGCTTGACCGCTTCATCCAGGGAGACCTCGCCGTCCAGGTAATCGAGGATCTCCTTGTAGCCGATCGCCTGTCCGGCGGTGGAGTTCTTCGTGAGGCCCTGCTCGCGGAGCGCCTTCACCTCATCAAGAAGCCCTGACGTGACCATGAGGTCCACGCGTTGCTCGATCCTGCGATAAAGGCGGTCCCGGTCCATAGCCACGGCCCAGATGCGCGCGTCATAGTGCGGTTTTCGGCAAAGAAGCCCCTCGTGGTGCTCGGCGTAGCTTTTGCCTTCGTCCAGAAGCTCGAGAGCGCGCACGACGCGCCTCGAGTTGTTCGGGTGGATGATCTCCGCGCTTTTGGGATCGCGATCCCGCAGGAGGCTGTAGAGGGCGTCGGGACCTTCGTCGGCGAGGAGCTTCTCGTACCGGGCGCGTTTGTCGTCGCCCTTCTCGCCGGAGGGGAACCGCATCTCGTCGATCACGCTGTCGAGATAGAGCCCGGTCCCTCCGCAGAGGATGGGCGGAGTGCCGCGTCGAAGCAAACCGTCGATGCACACGCGGCATTCCGCCTGGAAAACCTGAACGGAGAAATCGACGCCAGGATCGCAGACATCCACCATGTGCAGCGGAACGAGGCGCTGGTCAAGCGGCGTCTTCGCGGTGCCGATGTCCATGCCTCGGTAGACCTGCATCGAGTCGACGGAGACCACCTCGCCGCCGAGCGCCACGGCCACATGGTCCGCGAGCGAGCTTTTGCCTGAGGCCGTCGGCCCGACGATGGCGACGACGGGACCCGGCAGGCTCATCGCGGGTCGCCGTCGATCTGGCCGCGGAGGTACCAGGTGCGCGCCTCTTCGACGTGGACGTCGCAGATCTTTCCGATGACATCCTGCGCGGCCAGGCCCTCGGGCAGCGGGAAGTGGACGGTGCGCATCTTCTCGCTGTGGCCGACCATGATCGAGTCGTCGCGCTTGGACGTACCCTCGACGAGCACCGAGACATCGCGGCCGAGCTCCTCCTGGTTCGCCTCATGGGCCTGCTCGGCCACGAGGTCGGCGAGCCTTTCGAAGCGGTGCTGGATGACGTCGTGCGGCGTGTCGTCCGGGATCTTCGCGGCGGGGGTGCCAGGGCGCGGGGAGTAGATGAAGGTGTAGGCGCTCGAGAAGGCGGCCTCGCGGACCAGCGAGAGGGTCTGCTCGAAGTCCTCCTCGGTCTCGCCGGGGAAGCCTACGATGATGTCGGTCGAGAGAGCGAGCCCGGGCATAGCGGCGCGCAGGCGCCCGACGAGGTCGAGGTACTGCTCGCGCGTGTACTTGCGGTTCATCGCCTTGAGGACGCGAGAGGAGCCGCTCTGGACCGCGAGGTGCAGGTGCGGCATCACGCAGGGGTTCTCGGCCATCGCGGCGATGGTCTCGTCGGTGAGGTCGTGCGGGTTCGAGGAGGTGAAGCGGACCCGCTCGATGCCGGTCTTGCCCACCTCGCGCAGCAGCTGCGCGAACCTCGGCTCGCCGTAGATGTTGCGGCCGTAGGAGTTGACGTTCTGGCCGAGGAGCGTGATCTCGCGCACGCCGTCCGCCACGAGCTTCTCGCACTCGCCGACGACCGCCTCCATGGTGCGGCTCTTCTCGCGGCCGCGGACATACGGGACGATGCAGTAGGTGCAGAAGTTGTTGCAGCCGGTCATGATCGGCACCCAGGCGTGGAATTTCTGGGCACGGCGGCTCGGGAGGTCGCAGGAGAACCCGCGACCCTCCTCCTCGGTGTCGACCTCGACCTTCTTTCCGTCGTCGGAGAAGGCCTCCTCCAGAAGCGCCGGCAGGCTGGCGAGCGCGCTCGTGCCGAAGACGACGTCGGCGGCGGGGATATGGGCGCGGATCTTCTCGCCGTCGCGCTGCGCGATGCAGCCGCCGATGGCGACCACGCGTTTTCCGCAGGGAGGCTTCGGCGCGCTCACCATGGCGGACGCCTGACCATAGAGGCGCTGGTCGGCGTTCTCGCGCACGCAGCACGTCATGAAGACGACGATATCGGCCTGCTCCGGGTCCTCGACCCAGATGCAGCCGTTCTGCTCCAGGAGCCCCTCGACGCGCTCGGCGTCGTGGAGGTTCATCTGGCATCCGAAGGTTTTTACGTAATAGGTTTTTCCTACCAGAGAATTCATGCAACCAATCCTAGGAAGCGACGTTCATGGGCTCGGCTCCGCCTGCCATGCCGGGGGCCTGGATACGGTGAACGTAAACGGCGAGGCGAATGGCGGTGCGGCTCTCTCCTCCGATGGAGATGTCCGAGAAAGTGGGGGCGCAGGAGATGTCCAGCCCCGTGGGGATGAGGAAGCCTCGCGCGATGGCGACGGCCTTAATGGCCTGGTTGACCGCTCCCGCGCCCACGCACTGGATGTTCACGGGCTCGCCGTCCTTGACGAGGCCGGCTATGGCGCCCGCGACGGATGCGGGGGATGACTTGCTGGAGACCTTCAGGTAGTCCATTTGGTGCGCTCCTGGTGCGTTTAGATCGAAATATAGCGTACAAGCTGCGTTTATCTGCGGATATTCTACTTATAAAACGGGTGTTTGGGAAGCAAAAGCCAAAGAAAGCCCTAATCGCCCTGCTCGAGCTCGAACGTGACCGTGATCTTCCCCTTACCGACGCGCACCTTCGGAGCCTCGTTGAGCGAGAGATAGTACTTCTGGGCGAGCTCGGAGAACCCGCGCTCCATCACCCTCGAGAAATCCGCACAGTCCTCCTTGGAGATCTTGAGGCCGCGGTGGTCGCGGGTGAGGTCGACCTCATGGGGGACCTTCGGGCCGGCCCGGTGCGTGAGCCTCGCGACGACGCTGCGCTGCGGCTTGACCTGGCCGGCGACGATGCGG
>OLOM01001959.1_pt1 | contig 13097 bp, 10 predicted proteins | sample 1672531 | NCBI WGS metagenome assembly OLOM01 (sample SAMEA3136696, study PRJEB25190) | human gut metagenome | reverse complement strand
GTAGAAAATTCAATAGATGCAGGAGCAACAAATATAACAGTAGAAATAAAAAATGGTGGAATATCATATATACGTATAACAGACAATGGAAAAGGAATTGCAGAAGATGATTTAGAAATAGCATTTGAAAGACATGCAACAAGTAAAATAAGATCAGCAGAAGATTTAAGCACAGTAAAATCTATGGGGTTCCGTGGAGAAGCATTGGCAAGTATTGCTGCAATTTCAAGGGTAGAATTAGTTTCAAAAACAGCCACACAAGCAAATGGTCAAAAAATAGTTGTAGAAGGTGGAAATATAATAGAAAAATCTGAAACAGGAGCATGTGTTGGAACAACAATAACTGTAACAAATCTATTCTATAATACACCAGTAAGATATAAATTTCTAAGAAAAGACTTTACAGAAGCAGGATATATAGAAGATGCAATATCAAGAATAGCATTAGCACATCCTGAAATAGCTTTAAAACTAATAAATACAGGAAGAACAGTAATACAAACAAATGGAAATGGAGATATAAAAACAGTAATATATAGTTTATATGGAAAAACAGTTGCAAATTCTATAATTGACGTAGATTATGAATTAGAAGATATACATATATATGGAGTTATAGGAAAACCAGAAATAGCAAGATCAAATAGAGCAAATCAAATATTTTTTGTAAACAAAAGATATGTAAAAGATAAGGTATTATCATCAGCAACAGAAAGAGCATATAAAGATTACATACCATCTGGAAAATTTGCATTTGCAGTATTAAATATAGATATGAATCCAAGAAAAGTTGATGTAAATGTTCATCCAGCAAAATTAGAAGTAAGATTCGAAAATGAAAATACAATATTTAAAGCAGTATATAATTCAATAAAAGAAAAACTATTGTCTGATGAAAACAATAATGTAGAAGAAAAAAATGAATTTCAACCAAAAAAAGAAACTATTGTAGAACAAATATACAATCAAAGAAAACTTCAAGAAATGGGATTGATTGAAGAAAAAGCAAAAGGAAATGTTAGTACACAAATAGTAAAAGAAGAAGTTCCAAAAGAAGAAGTGAAAGTAGAAAAAACACAAATAAAACAAAATGAAATTATTGAAAATTCTAAATTTATTGGAAATGAAGTATATGATAAAAATCAAGAAGTATTAAGAAAATTGCAAGAACTAAAACAAAAAGTATTAAATGAAACTTATGGAAGTAAAGATAATGTAACAAATTTAGAAACAGAAAAAGATGTAGAAGAAGTTGAAAAAATAGATGATGAAGATTCTCTAAAAAAAGTTAAGGAAAAAGAAGAAATTAAATATGATATTCCAGTACAAAAAATATCAGAACCACAAGTAAGTGAAAGCTTAAATGAAGAAAAATATACTTATGAACCAATAAAAGAAGATAAACAACAAACAGAACAAATTCAATATAAGCTTCCACAAAAAGAGGAACAAACAATACAACCAGTGCAAAATGAAAATATACAAGAGGAAAAAATAGAAAAAGAAAATGTAGAAGAAAAGAAAACAAGATTTTCACCAGAATTTGAAGAAATGTACATGAAAATGTTTGGAACAAAGCCATTAGAAGAACAAAACAAAATAGAAAAAGAAGAAAACAATATTGATGATATAACAACACCAGTTGAAAATATATCAATATTTGATAAATTTCCAGAAAACCAAAAAGTAAATTACAAATTTATAGGAATTGCATTTGAAAATTACTCTATATTAGAAATAAACCAAGATATGTACATATTGAATCAAAGAAAAGCAAAAGAAAGAATCTTATATGAAGTATTAAAAAATAATTATTATAATGAAAAACAAAACTCTTCGCAATTATTATTATTGCCAGATGTTATAACATTGTCAAAAAAAGACATGGAAATAGCAAAAGACAATATAGAGATGTTAAATAAAGCAGGATTTATATTTGAACCATTTGGAGAAGACACTATAAAATTAACAGAGGTTCCAGAAATATGTGTTGAAATGGAAACAAAAGAATTATTTATAGAAATCTTACAAGAAATAAATTCTGTTGCCAGAACAGAAAGAAAAGAAATAGAAGAAAAATTTTTACAAACAGTTGCAAAAAAAGTTGTTGAAAATGAAAAAATGGATAATACAAGAGAAGAAACTCAAAACATAATAGAAAAATTATTATCATTAGCAGATCCATTTGATAATTCAAAAGGAAACCCAATAGCGATAAAAATGTCTAAATATGATATTGAGAGAAAATTTTCACGAAAATAAGAAAGGTCAATATATGAATGCATTAATTAGTGTAATATCAATAATACTTTTTATAGTATTAGGTATAATTATTTATAATGGATTAAATGGAATGGATTTAAAAAAGAAAATTATAATATTTATTTTTGAAATAATTGTATGTTTGATATTTACAATGATTTTATTTAATATTTCTTCATTAGGAATTGAATATCCAAATAGTCAAAGCAGAGAAATTGCATTGAAAATATTAGTAACAATATTTACACCTATGAATGGGATAATTTTATTACCTAATATTACAAGATTAATAAATGAAAGTCAAAATGGAGAAATTGATAAAGAAGAATGTGCACGAAAATTAAAAAAGACTTTAATTATATTTATATTATTAGTTATAATGGAATTTGTATATTTAAGAAATACTCAGATAGGGATTTTAAATAATTATAATATGCAAAATTAATTGCAGAATGGAGAAAAAATGAATAAGCCAAAAGTAATTGTAATATGTGGACCGACAGCATCTGGAAAAACAGCATTATCAATAGAATTAGCAAAAAAAATAGATGGAGAAATAATTTCTTGTGATTCTATGCAAATATATAAAGATATGAATATAGGAACAGCAAAAGTTACAAAAAGTGAAATGCAAGGAATAAAACATTATTTGGTGGATTTTGTATCACCAGATACAAGATATAGTGTAGCAGATTACAAAACTGATGCCGAAAAAGCAATAGAAAATATTATTAGTAAAGGAAAAATACCAATAATTGTAGGTGGAACAGGATTATATGTAGATTCATTAATATATGGCATAGAATATCCTGAAATAAAATTTGATGAAGAATATAGGAAAAAATTAGAAAAAGAAGCAGAAGAAGGCTTAGAAAATTTATATAATAAAGCAAAAGAAATTGATGAACAAGCAATGCAAAAAATCAGTATAAATGATAGAAAAAGAATAATTAGAGTATTAGAAATATATCATGCTACTGGAAAAAACAAAACAGAGCAAGAAAAAGAATCAAGAAAAAAAGAAGTAAAATATGATTATAAAATATTTGCAATTAATATAGATAGAGAAAAATTATATGAGAGAATTAATATAAGAGTTGATAAAATGATAGAAAATGGTTTAATAGAAGAAGTAGAAAATTTGCGAAGAAAATATAACCATTTTCCAACAGCAATGCAAGGACTTGGATATAAAGAAGTTGTTCAATATTTTCAAAAAGAACTTACAAAAGAAGAAATGATAGAAAAAATAAAACAAGAAAGTAGAAGATATGCCAAAAGACAATTAACATGGTTTAGAAAAAACAAACAAACTATTTGGATAGATGGACTTGCAAATTTGGAGGATAATATTAACATTATAGAAAAAGAATTAAACAAATGATATCTAAAATGATGGGAGATGATGGAAACGAAAAAACTTAAGAAAATATTAGCAATAATATTTTGTATATGTTTAGCAATATATTTCGCATATGCAGTAATATTATTAATAATACATCCAACAGAAATATATGTAATAACTAAAGGAGAGATAAAAGAAGAAGAAGAAACTGTTGGTTATATTATTAGAAATGAAACAGTAATAAAAGATGAAGACAATTTGAATGGAATATATGCTATTACAACAGAAGGACAAAAGGTAGCGAAAGATGAGGTTGTTTTTAGATATTATAAAGAAAGTGAAAAAGAGACAACAGAAAATATAAAGAAAATAGATTATGAAATTCAAGAAGAATTAGAAAAAGATAAAACATCTCCATCATCAGCAGATATAAAAGTTATAGAAAACCAAATTGAAGAAAAATTAATAGAATTAAATAAATTAACAAATTATCAAGAAATCAAAGAGTACAAAGACAATATAGATGAGCTAATTTCAAAAAAAATAAAATATATAGGAGAAAATACATCTGATAAAAATATCAAGCAATTGATAAAAGAAAGAGAAGAATATGAAAAAAAGTTAACAAATGGAGCTTTATATAAAAAATCACCAGCAAGTGGTACAGTATCATATAGAGTAGATGGATTAGAGGAAAAATTAACTCCAGAAAATCTAGGGGAAATTACAGATACATTTCTTGAAGGATTAGATTTGAAAACAGGGCAAATAATATCATCAAGTAGTGATTGTGGAAAAATAATAGATAACTTTAAATACTATATAGCTATTACAACAAATAGTGAACTTGGAAATAATGCAAAAGTGGGAGATAGTGTAACTTTAAGGTTATCAGGAACAGAAGAAGAAAAAGCAGATATAGTTCAAATAAATGAAGGAAGTGGGAAAAAAACTATAATCTTTGAAGTGGATAGAATGAGTACAACGGTCATTAATCATAGGAAAATTGCAGTAGATATAATATGGTGGGAAAAAGCAGGATTTAAGGTACCAAATCAGGCAATATATTCTGAAACTATTAATAATAATGAAATAAATTATGTCATAAAAAATAAATCTGGTATAGAAAGTAAAAGTTATGTAAAAATACAAAAACAAAATGAAAATTTTTCAATAATTTCGTCATATGAAACAAAAGAATTACAAGAACTTGGAGTAAGTGAAGAAGATATTAAAAATTATAAAAAAATAGTTAATTATGATGAAATAGTATTAAAAAAACAAAAATAAAAATGTTACAGAAATGTTACAAAAATATTAAATTTTTGTAACACTAAGATAAACTATTGACAAAAGAATGAAAAAGTTGGATACTATATGCAGGTTAAAAAAGTCAGAAGGTATTTTGACAAATAAAAACGGAAGTGTAAAAATATTAGGAGGTTTTAAGATGGCAGGAGCTATAATGGACAAAATCTGGGGTGTTATTGGTATGAACAATAATAATCAATCAGAAGCGGAAGACATTGAAGATGAAGATTATGATGTAGATACATATGATAATAATTATGAAGATGAAGAAGAAGACAAAAAGTTTTTTGGAAGAAAGAGTAAAGTTGTACCTATGACACAACAATCACAAGCAATAAAGATGGTAATTTCACAACCAACTACTTTCGAACAATCTGAAGAAATATGCAGTTTATTAAAAGAGAAAAAGTCTGTAATAGTAAATTTAGAATATGTTAGTAAAGAAGTTGCAAGAAGAATTGTTGACTTTATTAGTGGTGGAGTATATGCACTAGATGGACATATACAAAAGATATCAAATTCAATATTCTTAATTGCACCAATGAATTATGAGATCACAAATGAAATGGCAAGAGAAGAAATAAAAAATAAATTATCTGTTTCTTGGTTAAAAAACAACAATATAAATTAAATTCAAAGAAATGGAGGATTCTAATATGATTACACCATTAGATATAGAAAATAAAAAATTCAGCAAACAAATGATGAATGGATATAATGTAGAAGATGTTGATGATTTTCTAGACGAATTAGTTGTTGATTATGAGAAAAATTATAAAGAATTAGCAGAAGCAAATGATAAAATAGAAAAATTAACAAAAGATTTAGAACAATATAAAAACTTAGAGAAAACATTACAAAATACACTAGTAATGGCTCAAACAACAGCAGAAGAAGTAAAAATAGCAGCAAAACAACAAGCTGATCAACTAATAGCAGAAGCTAGAAACAAGGCTAGTGAAATTCAACAAGAAGAAAATGAAGCATCTCTAAAAAAATTAGATGAAATTGAGAAACAAATTGCTATTAAAGAGAGAAGATTTGAAGATGTAAAAAAACAATTTGATGTATATAAAGCAAAAATGGAATCATTATTAATTTCTCAAGAAGAATTAATTAAAGAGATAAATCAAGATGAAGAAGAATAAATAGCAAGACTTTTCTTGCTATTTTTTTTGAAATATAATTATGAAAGGAAAAAATATGAGAAATAGAAAAGAAAATGGTATAACATTAATTGCATTAACAGTTACAATTGTTGTAATGTTGATAATAGCAGGAGTTTCTTTATCATCATTAGATGGGCAAGACAGTTCAATTGGACAAGCTAAGGATGTAAAAACTGCAACAGAATATAAAGAAGCAAAAGATTCTGTAAGAATGGCAATTCAAGAAGCACTACTTGCAAGTGATAAAGGAATGTTAGAAAGAGATATATTTGAAAAATATTTGGATAAACATATTAATGGTGCATATAAAATTACAAATTTTTCTCAATATGATGATAGTGGAAGAGGTCAATATACTGTAGTTGTTTATAAAGATCAAGAAAAGAAAAAGAAAATAGATACATTTGGTATTGATACATCAGGAAACTTTACAAACTAATCATTTTAATACTTTTGTAATATTTGAAAAAATGTTACAAAAGTATTAAATGTATGTTACAATTTTATTAAGACTATTGACATTATACAAAAAAAGGATAAAATAGTAATATATGAATGAAAGGTAACATTATAAATATGAGAATAATAAGTGGAAAAGCAAGAGGAACAAAATTATATACATTAGATGGAACTGCAACAAGACCAACATTAGACAGAGTAAAAGAATCACTATTTAATATAATACAAAATGATATTGAGGATTCCACTGTGTTAGATTTATTTTCAGGAAGTGGAGCAATAGGTTTAGAATTTTTAAGTAGAGGAGCTAAAAGAGCTGTTTTATGTGATAGTTCAAAAGATGCTATAAAGATTATAAAACAAAATGTACAAAAAACTCATTTTGAAGAAAAAGTAGAAGTATATAATATGGAATTTACCAAATTAGTTGAAAGATTACAAAATCAAAAATTTGATATTATATATATAGATCCACCATATGCTACAGACTTCATAAAAATATCACTTGAAAAAATTATTGAATATGAATTGGTTAATGAAAATACTAAAATTATAGTTGAAACAGATGATGAAACAAGAATATTAAATCAAATAGAAAAAATGGATGTTGAAATTACTGATAAAAGAAAATATGGAAGAGCAACAATAATATTCTTAAAATATAGAAAAACACAAATACCTAGAAAGGGGTAAAAAATGGAAATATTCACATTATTAGAAACTTTAGAAGATATATTAGAAAATAGTAAGGGACTACCTTTTACCAATAAAACAATGGTTGACAAAGAAGAATTATTAGAAATAATAAAAGAAATAAGAATAAAATTGCCAGACGAATTAAAACAAGCTAAATGGGTAAAAGAAGAAAGACAAAGAATATTAGCAGAAGCTCAAAAAGAAGCTGATGGAATTGTTAAAGAAGCTGAAAATAGAATAATATCAATGATTGATGAACATGAAATTACAAGAAAAGCATATGAACAAAAAGCAGAAATAATAGAAACAGCAAATGAGATGTCAAGAGAAATTTCACAAGGAACGAAAGAATATGCAAATAATTTATTAAATTCAACAGAAAAAGTATTAACAGATTCATTGGCAAAATTAGAAAAAGATATAAGTGAAGCAGCAAATATAATGCAAATGTCATTAGAAGGAACAATAAAAACAATTCAAGATAGCAAAAAAGAATTGCAATAATCTAAAAAGGATAGGTTTTATAAACCCGTCCCCATAGTATAAATATTAGGATCAAAAAAGAATGGGGACACCCTTATGTTTATTCACATAAGGTGTGTCCTCATCAAAGTTTAAAGGAAAGCAAAATACTGGAAGGGGTAGAGAAATGGCAAAAAGAAAAAGTAGTAAAAAGAAGAAACAACAGAAAAAACAAGACATATCACTAATAGTAGTAATTATTTTAAGTGTATTATTAACAGTATTAATATATGCACAATCAGGAGCAATTGGAATTGCCTTAAGTGATTTCTTTGGAGGAATGATAGGAATATTAAAATATATATTACCATTAGGAGCATTTGCTGTTGCAATAAAAATGGCATGTATAGATGATGATGGATATATATCATCAAAAATAGGTCAATATGTATTATTGTTAATATTTATTGCTGTAATATTAAGTGTATATCAAATATATAATGGTGAAATAAATATAGAACAAAATATATCAGAAATAGTAAAAGATGCATATCAATTAGGAGAAAACAATATTGGAGGAGGAGCATTAGGAACAATTGCAGCAGTTCCATTATTTAGATTATTTGGAAAAATAGGAACAATTATAGTAAGTATAGGGGCAGCAGTAATTTTATTTGCAACAACATTTGGAATTGATGTTGCAGAAATAATAAGAGCGATAATTCAGTCTGGTGTAGAGAATAGTAAAAACAAACATGAGTTGAAGATGGAAGAAAAAGAAGCTAGACATCAAGAAAAATTAGAAAAAATGGCAATGATGAAAGAAAATGGCAATACAGAAAAATTAAGCAAAAAAGAGATGAAAGCTAAACTAAGAGAAGAAAATAGAAAAGCATATTTAGAAAATACAGAAGAAGATAGTGAAGGGCAAATAAAAATTAATCTTAATGGAAGAGCAATAGAAGAAATAGACGAAAATGGACGTACAAAATTCAAACATGGAAAAGATGATTTAATACCATTAACAAAAGAAAAGAAAAAAGGAAAATCAAGTATTGCAAATGTAGCAAGTACAATTGTAGAAAAAGAAAATATAGATCCAGACTATATAGAAAATGATTTATTTAAAAAAGAGGAAGAGCAAAAAGAAGATAAAACAAAACAAGTTTTACAGCTTGAACATGCAATGATAGTAGAAGATGAAAATTATCAATATCCTCCAATAGAAATATTAAGTAAAGGTGAAAAAAAGACTATAAAAGGTGGGGCAAAAGCATTAACAGATGTTGCAACAAGATTACAAAAAACATTATATAGTTTTGGAGTTCAAGCAAAAGTAGAAAATGTAACAGTAGGACCAGCAATAACAAGATATGAATTAAAACCAGCTGAAGGTGTAAGAGTTAGTAAAATTGCAAATCTAGCAGATGATATTGCATTAAATTTAGCAGCTGAAACAATTAGAATAGAAGCACCAATTCCTGGAAAACAAGCAGTAGGAATAGAAGTACCAAATCAAGAAAAAGAAATGGTACATTTAAGAGATGTATTAGAATCAGACGAATTTGCTGAAAGCAAATCAAAAATGAGTGTAGCATTAGGAAAAGATGTTGCAGGAAAAGTAGCAATTGCAGATATGGCAAAAATGCCACACACATTAATTGCAGGTTCAACAGGTTCGGGAAAGAGTGTTTGTATAAATACAATAATAACAAGTATAATATATAAAGCAAAACCAAGTGAAGTAAAACTTGTAATGGTAGACCCAAAAGTAGTCGAATTATCAGTATATAATGGAATACCACATTTATTAATACCAGTAGTAACAGATCCCAAAAAAGCAGCAGGTGCATTAGCATGGGCTGTACAAGAGATGGATAATAGATATAATTTATTTGCACAAAAAGGTGTAAGAGATTTAAAAGGATATAATGCATTAATAGAAAAAGAAGAAGGTGTTGGAAAATTACCACAAATATTAATTATAATAGATGAGTTAGCAGATTTAATGATGGTTGCAGCAAAAGAAGTAGAAGACTCAATTTGTCGTTTAGCACAAAAAGCAAGAGCAGCAGGAATGCACTTAATAATAGCAACACAAAGACCATCTGTTGATGTAATCACAGGTATAATAAAAGCAAACATACCTTCAAGAATTGCTTTTGCAGTATCTTCACAAGTAGATTCAAGAACAATATTAGATCAAGTAGGAGCAGAAAAATTATTAGGAAAAGGTGATATGTTATATTATCCAACAGGAGCAGCAAAACCAACAAGAATTCAAGGAGCATTTGTATCTGATGAAGAAGTAGAAAAAATTGTATCATTTGTAAAAACAAATGGTGAAGCAACATATAATGAAGATATATTAGACTCAATAGAAAAAAGTGGAAAAACAGATAAAGAAATTCAAGATACAAACTCAAAAGATCCAGATGATAATACAGATGAACATTTAATGGAAGCAATTGATTTAGTTGTAGAAACAGGTCAAGCCTCAACATCATTCATTCAAAGAAAATTTAATGTAGGATATGCAAGAGCTGGAAGAATAATAGATCAAATGGAAGAAAGAGGAATTATTTCAGGATATCAAGGAAGTAAACCACGTCAAGTATTAATGTCAAAAGAAAGATGGGAAGAATTAAAAATGGGAACTCCATCTGAAGATAATAAAGAATAGATACAAAAGAAAGGAGGAGAAGATATGTTAGAAAAATTTATAAAAAAAGACAGTAATGAAATCTTAGAAAATGTATTAGCTCAAAAAGATGTAGATGAAAGAACTAAAAATCTTCTCCAAGGAATTTTGTACAAAATAGATGTATCATATAAAGATTATCAAAATGCTAAAGTAATTCAAAGAAATAAAAAAGAATATGTAGATGAAATTAATAAAAATATAAAAAGAAAATGTAATAAAATTGTAACGGTAAGCTTTAATGAAAAGATCGAAGAAGAAAAAATAAAAAAGAGCTTAGAAAAAAATAAATTTTATATTGATGAAAATCAGATAATAACATATCCAATTGAAGAAAAAATATTATATGCAATAGAAAAAAGTATAAATAATAATAAAATAGTAAATAGCAAATATGAAATTATTTCAGAACCATTATCAAATCTAATAATGACAGGAAAGAGTTTAGATAGAGTAGAAGTATTAAGAGATTTTAATGGTTGGTCATGGACAACAATAAAAACAGAAATAGAAAGTATAAGTTCAAATCTTGTATATCAAATACTCCAAATATTACTTGGAGAAGAATTTATGGATAATTGGAGTTTTGATACAGATGGAATAATAGATTATTATAGTATGTTTAAAGAACAAATTTCAAATAAATATGGAATTGAAAATGCAAAAAAATTATATGAAATAATTGAAAAAATTGCTATAATGAATGAAATTGAACAAGACATAGACTTTAAATCTGAAAAGATACAACAATTAAATGAAATTGATAATGATATAAAAAAGAGAACTAATGTTGAACAATATATTACTGAATTGACAGAAGAAAAAAAGAAGGCAGAAAAAGAAATTGCAGTAATTCAAAAAATATTAAGTTCAGAAAAAGAATTAAAAAATCAATATCAAAAAGTCAATGAAGGAGTTCCAATAGAAAAAAAGGTTTTTAGTGTAAGAGTATTAAGGCAACAATTAAATGCAAAAAAACAAGAAAATTTAAAAAATATTGAAGATATAAATTTTAAATTATTGCCATATAATTATGTAGAAAGCAAGGAAAAAATAACTCAAAAGAAAAATTTGTTAGAAACAATATATTATACAGAAGAAGAACAAAAAGAAGTTTATTTAAAATTTGTAATTACTTTTTTGGAATGTTTTAATAAAAAATGCCAACAAAGACACATTATTAAATTTAATATATAAATTTAGATATTATATGTTAATACCATTTAATACTCAAGATTCAATAAAAGATATTTCAGAATTAAAAGAAGAAATAACAGAAATTGAAAAAGAACTAATAAAAATAGGAAAAAAAGAAAAAATAGTATCAAAAGAAGTACCATTCGAAGTATGGACACACATATTTGAAACAAGGATAATTGATTTAAAAGAATTATATTATAAAATTTTTGCAGAATATGATAAAAAATATTTTCAATTATTTGATGAAAATATTTCAGAAGAAAAATTTATAATAAACAATATTGAAAAGAATAAGATAAATAAGAAGATTAAAATCTTTAATTAAAAAACGGAGGATTAATAGATGAAAATAACTTTTTTAGGAGCTACAAAAATAGTAACAGGTTCAAACTTTTTAGTTGAAGCTGCTGGAAAAAAGTTTTTAGTTGATTGTGGATTATATCAAGGAAAGGCAGAATTAGAGGAACAAAATTATAGAGAATTTGATTACAATCCTGCAGAAATAGATTTTATGTTATTAACACATGCACATATAGATCATTCAGGAAGAATTCCAAAACTATATAATGATGGATTTAAAGGTCCAATATATGCACATAAAGCAACATGTGACTTATGTCAAATAATGTTACCAGATAGTGGACACATTCAAGAAATGGAAGCAGAATGGAAAAATAAAAAAAGAATAAGAAAAGGTCAACAAACAAGAGGACCACTTTATACAGCAGAAGATGCATTAAAATGCATGGAAATATTTGTACCTGTAAAATATGACGAAATAATACAAGTATCTGAAAATATATATGTTAGATTTAATGATGCTGGACATATGTTAGGCTCAAGTACAATAGAAATATGGGCAAAAGAAGATGGAAAAGAAACAAAAGCAGTCTTTTCAGGAGATCTAGGAAATAATGATATTCCACTTTTATCAGAGCCAACAATGATAGATAATTGTGATTATTTAGTCATGGAATCAACATATGGAAGTAGATTACATATAAGAAATGATCAAAAAGCAGAATTATTCTTAAAAATAGTCTCTGAAACTATTGATAATGGAGGAACAGTAGTAATACCATCATTTGCAGTAGGAAGAACACAAGAAATTTTATATGAAATTAATAAAATAAAAGAAAATAGACATGATGAAGAATTTTTAAGAGAATATAGAACATTAATGAAAGTACCAGTATATGTTGATAGTCCACTTGCAATATCAGCAACACAAGTATTTAAAGAAAATATGGATTTGTTTGAAGATGAAGTAAAAGAAGAAATGGAAAGAGGAAATAATCCATTAGAATTTCCAGGTTTAAAATTTACTCAAACAGCAGATGAATCAAAAGCATTAAATGAAAGTAATGAGCCATCAATAATAATTTCAGCAAGTGGTATGTGTGATGTTGGAAGAATAAAACATCATTTAAAACATAATATATGGAATCCAAAGAGTACAATATTATTTGTAGGATATCAAGCACCAGGAACA
>OLOM01001955.1_pt1 | contig 13131 bp, 10 predicted proteins | sample 1672531 | NCBI WGS metagenome assembly OLOM01 (sample SAMEA3136696, study PRJEB25190) | human gut metagenome | reverse complement strand
TTTAAAAATATTTTTAATTATATATTATTATTATTAATAACAATAATTGTTTTGTATTTTTCACTAAAAGACAATTTTGAAGTTACATTAAATGAGTTAAAAAAAGTAAATTTATTTTGGATTATGTTTGCTGTTTTATTTATAATCTTTTATTGGATATTTAGAACATTATCAATACATGTTTTTGTAAAAAAATTTAAACCGAACTTTAATTTTAAATCGTCTTTTAAGATGATGATGACAACAATATTCTTTGATGGTGTGACACCTTTTTCATCAGGTGGACAACCAGTTCAAGTATATTATTTAAAAAAACATGGTATACAAGTTGTCAATGGTACAAATATAGCAATTCAAAATTTTATAGTGTATCAAATCGCATTGATTTTGTTAGGCTTAATAGCAATTATTTCAAATTTAATTTTAAAAATATTTCCAGGTGATAATTTACTTAGAAAACTAGTAACACTTGGATTTATTATAAATTTACTTGTTACAGTTGGATTATTTTCAATAGCTTTTCTAAAGAAATTTAATAGATTCGTATGTAAAGTAGTAATAAATTTTTTGAGTAAAATCAAAGTTATTAAAAATAAACAAGAAACATTAGAAAAATTTAATAGTTATGTTTCAGATTTTAATATAGGAGCTAAAGATTTATTAAAAAATAAAAGAATATTTATTAATGGAATATTAATAAATTTAGTTGCTTTATGTTGCTATTATGTTATACCACTTATAATACTTTTTGCTATGAGAGATTATACAAGTTTAAATGTATTTACAGCAATAATAACATCTGCATATGTAATGCTTATAGGATCATTTGTTCCAATACCAGGTGGTAGTGGAGGTTTAGAATATGGATTTGTAGCTTTCTTTGGTTACTTTTTACAAGCTAGTGGAAAACTTACAGCACTTATGATACTATGGAGACTTGTTACATATTATTTAGGTATAATAGCTGGTGCTATAATAATGAATATAAAAGAAAAGGGAAAATAAAATGAGAATAGGAATATTTACTGATACATATCCACCATATATAAATGGTGTTTCAACAAGCATTTTAATGTTACAACATGCTTTAGAAAAACAAGGACATCAAGTTTTTATTGTAACTGTTAATACAGAAAAAATGTCTTATAAATATGAAGATGATAATAAAATAATTAGAATACCAGGAATTCCAACTGGAATATATGATTATAGATTAACTGGAATTTATCCACTTAGAATCATAAAAAAAATAAAAAAATGGAATTTAGATGTAATACATTCCCATACGGAGTTTGGAGTTGGGACGTTTGCTAGAATAATTGCTAAACAATTTGGAATACCTCTTGTACATACATATCATACTATGTATGAAGATTACGTACATTATATAACAAAAGGATACTTTGATGAAGCAAGTAAAAAAATAGTTGAATATTTAACAAAATTTTATTGCGATAAAACAACAACTGAACTAATAGTTCCTACAAAAAAAACATATGATTTATTTAAACAAAAATATAAATTCGATAGAAATGTTCATATAGTACCTACTGGTATTGAAATAGAAAGATTTTATAAAGAAAATAATAATAAAAAAGAAATAGAAAAATTAAGAAATGATTTAGGTTTTGATAAAGATGATTTTGTTATTTTATTTGTTGGAAGAATAGCGGAAGAAAAAAATATAAATTTGTTGCTTGATTCACAAAATATAATAAATAAAAAATATAAAAACTGTAAAATTTTGATAGTTGGAGATGGACCAGACTTAGAAAATTTAAAGAAACAATATTCAAAAAACAAATCAATAGTTTTTGCTGGAAAAGTACCATGGGAAAACATTCCCAAATATTATTTACTTGCAAATGTTTTCGCAACAGCTTCAACCAGTGAAACACAAGGACTTACAGTAATAGAAGCTTGTGCTGCTTCATTACCACCAATATGCATAAATGATGAAAGTTTTACAAACGTTGTAATAGATGATTTGAATGGTAAAATATTTAATACAAAAAAAGAGTATATAAAAATAATAGAAAACTTAATTTTAGATAAGCAAACTTTAAAAAGACTTTCAAATCAAGCTAGAATTAGTAGCGAAACATATTCATCAAAATATTATGCAAGTAGGGTATTAGATGTTTATAAAAAAGCAATTGAAAATAGTGGTAGAAAAAAGGGATTATTTGGAAAGATTAAGGAAATAAAAGTTCATGAAGAGTAAAATTATTGTTGGAAACCAAAAAATGTTAATGGAATATAAAGATGTAAAAAACTTTGTTGATAACTTTAAATATAAAAAAGATGTAATAATAATACCATCTGATATTTATGTATCCTATTATTTAGAAAATGGTTATAATGTTGGCATTCAAAATATCTCTAAATATGAACTTGGAAGTTATACTGGAAGTGTTTCCGCACTTCAAGCAAAAAGCATGAAAATTAAATATGCTTTAGTAGGCCATAGTGAACTTAATGAAAATCCACATATAATAAACTTAAAAATAAAACAATGTATTAAAAATGATATTAAGGTTATTTTATGCGTTAGTGAAACAATAAAAAACAAAAATTCAGTAAATGAGTTAAAAAATCAGATTTTAGATTTATTAGAAGATGTAAAAAACTTTAAAAAAATTATAATTGCATATGAACCAGTTTATTCAATAGGTACAGGATATATATCAGATATTAATTATATTAATAATATTATAAAAAATATTAAACAAATTATAAAAGAAAACTATAATGCTAAGGTACCAGTTTTATATGGTGGTAGTATAAATGAATCCACAATAAAAGAATTAAAAGATTTAGATGTTGATGGATTTTTAATAGGAATTGCATCGACAGATTATACCAAATTTTCAAAAATAATAGAAGTTGTAAATAGATGACTTCTTTTTATTTTTTTCGACAAAATTCGACAAAACTAGAGCATTTTTGCTCTATTAAAAATAAGTTTTAAAGTAGTATAATAATTATGTTGTTATAAAGATAGGAGAAAAAATATGATTAAATTATTAATGGTAGATGATAATGTTAATTTAGTAAAAATGGTATCAGAGTATTTTAAAAATAAAGATAATATTTCACTTGAATTTGTCGCACATGATGGAAAAGAAGGTATAGAATTAATAGAAGAAAAGCAAAATGAATTTGATGTATTATTGCTTGACTTAATAATGCCTAAAAAAGATGGTTTATATGTACTTGAAGAAATGAAAAAGAGAGGAATAAATAAAAATGTTATAGTAGAAACTAGTTATAATACGCAAGAAGTTATAAAGCAAGTATCTGACTACAATGTTAATTATTTTATTTTAAAACCATTTGAATTAGATGACTTAGAAAATAGAATAATGGGTATTTCAAAAAGAAAAGATGATACAAAAACATTAGATTTTTATCACAATAATTTACAAGTATCAATAACAAAAATACTTCATGAACTTGGAATTCCGTCTCATATAAAAGGTTATCAATATATTAGAGAAGGTGTAAGTATAATATTTGAAAGACCTGAAACGATAGGTGGTATAACTAAAGAATTATATCCAGAACTTGCAAGTAAATTTGATACAACAGTTTCTAGAGTAGAAAGAGCTATAAGACATGCAATAGAAGTAAGTTGGAACAGAGGTGACTGGGAGCTAATGGAAGAAATCTTTGGACATAGTGTTGATATTGATAAAGCAAAACCAACTAATTCAGAATTTATTGTAACTGTAGCAGATAAATTAAGATTGGAACATTACAAAGTTAAAAATTAACACATTTGTACGGCAAAGTTTGTGTTTTTTTTAATTTAAGGTATTAAAAATTAAAATACATGTTAAAATATATATGGTGATTAAAATGAAACCTTTTGTACTTTGTATATTAGATGGTGTTGGAATAAGAAAAGAAAAAAATGGAAACGCAGTAAAACTAGCTAATACTCCAACTTTAAATTATTTATTAGAAAATTATCCTAATAGTAAATTAGAAGCAAGTGGAACATTTGTTGGACTACCTGCTGGTCAAATGGGAAATAGTGAAGTTGGTCATTTAAATATAGGCGCTGGTAGAGTTGTGTATCAACCATTACAATTTATAACAAAAAATATAGAAGATAAGACTTTCTTTGAAAATAAAGAATTTTTAGAAGTAATAAATCATTCTAAAAAAAATAATTCAAAACTTCATATTTGCGGATTATTAAGTGATGGTGGAATACATTCTCATATTTCTCATTTATTCGCACTTTTAGAATTGTGTAAAAAAGAAAATGTAAAAAATCTTTATCTGCACTTATTCACAGATGGTAGAGATACTTTACCAAGATGTGCTGAAGAGTTTTTTATTCAATTAAATAAAAAAATAGAAGAATTAAACATTGGTGTAATATCGACTATATCAGGTAGATACTATGCAATGGATAGAGATAATAATTTTGATAGAATAAAAAAAACTTACGATGCAATGGTGTTTGGTGAAGGCAAAAAATATTCGAATTATAAAGAATTATTAGATGATAATTATAAAAATGATATAAATGATGAATTTATAATACCTGGTGTAATAGATGAAAGAGGTGTAGTATCTTCAGGCGATTCTATCATAGTATTTAATTATAGACCAGATAGATTAAGAGAACTTTTTATGACATTGACTAATGATAGTTTCGATAAATTTGAAACAAAAAAATTAGAAGATATCAAATTAGTAACAATGATGCCTGTAAGTAATGATGTAAAATGTACTAATGCATACAATTTACCTATATTAAAAAACACATTAGGTGAATATGTAAGTAATTTAGGAATAAAACAATTAAGAATTGCGGAAACAGAAAAATTTGCCCATGTTACTTATTTCTTTGATGGGGGAGAAGAAAAAAAATTAAAAAATTGTACTCAATTATTAATACCATCTCCAAAGGTTGCTACATATGATATGAAACCGGAAATGAGTGCATATGAAATAACAGATAATTTAATCAAAGAATTACCAAATTATGATTTAGTTATTTTAAATTATGCAAACGGGGATATGGTAGGTCATACTGGTGATTTAACGGCATCAATAAAAGCAGTTGAAACATTAGATAATTGTTTAGATAAGCTATATAAAAAAATCAAAGAATTAAATGGAAATTTATTAATAATTGCTGATCATGGTAATTGTGAATATATGGAAGATGAAAAAGGAAATAAAATTACAAGTCATACAACATCTTTGGTACCTTGTATTTTATGTAATAAAGATTACAAAATAAAAGATGGTGCTTTATGTGATGTTGCTTCTACAATATTAAAAATAATGGATATAGAAATTCCAAAAGAAATGACAGGAAAAGTTTTAGTTGAGAAGATATAATATCTTCTTTTTTTATTAAAAAATATATTTTTTATATTGTATTTATGATATAATATCTAAGAATAGGGGAAGGATAGTATGGGAAAAACAAAAATTATTGCTACTGTAGGTCCATCTACAAACTCAAAACAAAAACTGAAAGAATTAATTTTAAAAGGTTGCGATGCAATTAGAATCAATATGAGACAATGTGATTACAAATTTTGTGATTTAGTTTTTCAAATGGTTGATGAATTAAATAAAGAATTAAATACATGTGTTTCAATTATTCTAGATACAAATGGCCCAGATTTAAGAATAGGACTTATTAATGAGGATAAAACATTTCTAAAACAAGATACTGTTATTAGAATATACAAAGAAGATGTTCTTGGAGATGAAACAAAGTTTTCTGTTAATTATGAAGATTTTGTTAATGATGTAAAACTAGGAAACACTATTTCAATAAATGATGGGGCAGTTGAATTAGTAACTGAAGAAAAATGTGAAAGCTATTTAAAATGTAGAGTTGTAAAAGAAGGTTTTATTAGTTCTAAAAGCGATGTTCACGTAGTTGGTATAAAATTAAATATTCCTTTTTTAAGTGAAAAAGATAAAGAAGATATTTTATATGCACATAGAAAAAATGCTGATTTTTTAGCTGTTTCTTTTGTATCATCATCTGAAGATATATTAGAAATTAATGATATGTTAATTGAACTTGGCAATGATCATATGGAAATAATTGCAAAAATAGAAAAAGAAAGTGCTGTAGATGAAATAGATGAAATTATAAAAGTAAGTGATGGAATTATGATCGCAAGATCTGATCTTGGTGTAGAAGTACCTATGGAAAGAATTCCTGGAATACAAAAATCTATAGTAAGTAAATGTCATATGGCTGGAAAAATAAGCATAGTAGCAGCTGAATTAATATCAACAATGGAAGAAAATATGAGACCAACAAAAGCAGAAGTATCAGATATAGCAAACGCTGTTTTAGATGGTGCAGATGCGGTTATGTTGTCTGGTGAAACTACAATAGGAAAATATCCAGTAGAAACTTTAGAAATTGTTGAAAGAGTAATTTCATCAGCTGAGGAAGATATAGATTATTTGGGATTGCTTGATAAAGCAGCTCGTACAGAAAAACAAGATATAACAGGTGAAATATCATATAGTGTAGCTATGCTTTCTTGTAGATTAAAATGTAGTGCAATAGTTTGTCCTACAATAAGTGGATATACAGCAAGAAAAATGAGTAGGTTTAGACCTAATTGTCCAATACTTGCTATTAGTAATGATCCAAATACAGTAAAATCATTATCTCTTAATTTTGGAATTTTACCTGTATTAGTAGATGAATTTAAGAATTTAGATTCAATGTTAAATAAATCAATTAAACTTGCAACTGAAAAATTTAATTTAGAACCAAAAGATAAACTTATAATAACAGGAGGTTATCCATTTAGGGAGGTTAAACATACAAATTTTATAAAAATAGAAGAAATATAAGGGTGATAAAATGTATAAGATAGGAGAACAATTTAAACTTAATATTAATTCTAAAGCTAAAGATGAAAACATTATAAAAGGTCAAAAATTTAGAATTACAATATTATCAGAATTATTAATAAGATTTGAATATAATGAAAATGGCATTTTTGAGGATAGAGCAACAGAAATGGTAATCAATAGAAATTTGGATAAAGTTAATTTTGAAAAAGTTACTATGGATAACACTATATATATATCAACACGCTATTTTAAACTTGTTTATAAATTAGAAAGCCCTTTCACTTCAAATAAAATGTTTTCAAATTCAATGTTAAAAGTTGATATTTTAGGTACAAATAAAACATGGTTTTTTGGAATGCCTGAAATTAGAAACTATGGTTCTCCTACTACTGAACTGGTATCTGAAAATGGTAAATTAAAAAAAAGTTTATATTCTTTAGATGGATTTACAACAATAGATGATTCAAAATCAAATGTTTATGATGATGAAGGTGTATTAATGTCAAGAGAGCAACAAGAAATAGATTTATATTTGTTTGCTTACGGAAAAGATTTTTCTTCTTGCCTTGTTGATTATTATAAATTGACTGGATTTCCAAATCTAATACCACGATATGCACTTGGTAATTGGTGGTATAGAAATTATGGATATAATGATACTGAATTAAGAAAACTAATAAATAAATTTTATGATAACGAAATTCCACTTTCAATAGTTGTTCTTAATAAAGATTGGCATTTAAATCCAAATAAAGATATCAATTCTGGTTTTACAGCTGATAAAACAAAATTTGAAAATTTTAAATCAACAATAAATTATCTACATTCAATGGGAATTAGAATGGGTTTAAGTATAAATCCATTTAATGGATTTTATCCAATAGAAGAAAATTATGAAGAATTAAAAAAATATTTACCAGAAGATAAAAATGGTAAAATACCTTTTGATGTTTTAAACCCAAGGTTTTTAGATGTTTATTTGAAATTAATAATTCATAAATTAGATAGTTATGGTGTAGATTTTTATTGGCTAGATTATTTTGACAAGAAAAATTTAAAAGTTTTAAATACATTAAAACATTACCAATTTTATGATATGATGCGAGATTATAGAAGAAGACCACTTTTACTTGCTCCAAACACTTTAGTTGCATCACATAGATATCCTGTTTTATATTCAGGAAAAACAAAAGTTAGTTGGAATACATTAAAAGCTATTGCTTTTCATAATATAAATTCTACAAATGTTGGTATTTCTTGGTGGAGTCATGACATAGGTGGGTATTATGAAGGAATAGAAGATAATGAACTTTACATTAGATATGTTCAGTTAGGTACTTTTAGCCCAATATTAAAATTTGGGGCCGATTCAAGTAAATATTATAAAAGAGAGCCTTGGCGTTGGGGGATAAAAGCTTATCAAATCACTAAAGATTATTTACAACTTCGTCATAAATTAATCCCATATTTATATAGTGAGGCTTATTCAAATTCGAAATTTGGAATTCCTTTAATAACTCCTTTATACTATAGTACTCCAAATATGTATGATGATCCGTTATATAAAACAGAGTATTATTTTGGTAGTCAATTATTTATATCACCAATTACAACATCAAAAGATTATATAATGAATAGAGTTATTCATAAGTTCTTTATTCCACATGGAATTTGGTATGATTTTGTAACTGGTAAAAAATTTGTTGGAAATAAAAAATATGTTTCATTTTTTAAAGATAATGATTATCCTGTTTTCGCAAGACAGGGTGCAATTATTCCACTTGGAACTAACAAAAACATTAATGATACAAACCCACCAACAGATATGGAAATACATATATTCCCTGGAAAATCAAATACATATAAACTTTATGAAGATGATGGTGTAAGTAATTTATATAAAAAAGATTATTATTTAATGACTATGATTGATTATAATTATATGCCAAACAACTATACACTTATTATTCGTGCTTTAGAAGGAAAAAGTGGAATAATTCCTGAATTTAGAAATTATAAAATTAGATTTAGAAATACTAAAAAAGCAGATGATGTTATAGTATATTTAGATAAAGATAAAATTAATTATAATTCATATACTGAAAATGATGATTTTATAGTTGAAATAAAAAATGTTGTAACAATTGGTAAACAATTAACTATTAATTGTAAAGGAAAAGATATAGAGGCAGATCCTATAAGAATAATGAACGACGATATTGAGGATATTGTTTCAGATTTACCAATAGAAACAATAAAAAAGGATAAAATAGATGAAATTTTATTTGGAAATTTAACGATAAAGAAAAAAAGAATTGCTATTAGAAAACTTTCACATATTGGAATAGATAGAAAATTTATACAATTATTCTTGAAATTGCTTGAATATGTTGAACAAATATAATATAATGTATTTAGTTTTCAAAAATGTTGATAAAAGAGTAGTAGTATAATTTCTTTTCATAGAGAAAAAGTGGCTGGTGAAAACTTTAAAAGAAATTATGTGAACTTACTTTTGGAGTTGCTTAAATAGCCGCATATTTGCGTTAAAAAATAAAGAGCATAAAATATTATGAATTAAGGTGGTACCGCGCTATAAGCGTCCTTAAATTTATAATATTTTTTTTGGAGGTGTTTTATGAAATCTTTATATTTAGGGTTGGGTTGTTTCTTATTTATATATGTTTTATATTTAATAATGGTTATATTTAATAAGAAAAAAATGAAAAATTTTTTTGAAACTAATCAAGCTAAGTATTTCATTAGCAAGTATAAGTTAAATACAAAAAAAATTAATCCTAAGCCATTTGCAAATGCAATAGCCTTAGCTAATTCAGGAGTTATAGCGTTAACTTTAGTTATAACTGAAATAACTACAAATTATTATTTAAAATTATTGATTTGTTTAATTGTTTTGTTACCACTAACGTTTATATCATATTCAATAATAGGTAATATTTATAAAAAGAAAGAAGGAAATAAAAATGTATGATTTTACACAAGTAGAAAAAAAGTGGCAAAAATATTGGAAAGAAAATAAAACTTTTAAAACGGATTGCTATGATTTTAGTAAACCTAAATATTATGCACTTGATATGTTTCCATATCCATCAGGAGTAGGTTTGCATGCAGGACATCCAGAAGGTTATACTGCAACAGATATAATTGCAAGAATGAAAAGAATGCAAGGATATAACGTACTTCATCCTATGGGATTTGATTCATTTGGATTACCAGCTGAACAATATGCAATAAAAACAGGAAATCATCCAGATGGGTTTACAAATAAAAACATAGCTACATTTAAAAAACAATTAGAAATACTTGGTTTTTCTTACGATTGGGATAGAGAAATATCTACTTGTGAACCATCTTTTTATAAGTGGACACAATGGATTTTTAAACAATTATATGAAGATGGATTGGCTAAAAAAATCAATATGCCTGTTAACTGGTGTGAAGGTCTTGGAACAGTTTTAGCTAATGATGAAGTTATTAATGGAAAAAGTGAAAGAGGAGGTTATCCAGTTGTTAGAAAAAATATGAAACAATGGGTAATTGATATTCCAGCATATGCAGAAAGACTTTTAGAAAATTTAGATGAATTAGATTGGCCTGAATCAACAAAAGAGATTCAAAGAAATTGGATTGGTAAATCAGTAGGAGCACAAGTAGAATTTAAAGTAAAAGATAGTAATGAAAAATTCGTTGTATTTACTACTAGGCCAGATACATTATTTGGAGCTACGTATTGTGTTTTAGCGCCTGAACATAAAATTGTAGATTTAATAACAACAAAAGAACAAAAAGAAAAAGTTGATAATTATAAAAAAGAATGTATGACTAAGTCAGAAATGGAAAGAACTGAGTTAAATAAAAATAAAACAGGTGTATTTACAGGTGCATTTGCTATTAACCCTGCAAATAATAAAGAAATACCAATATGGATTTCGGATTATGTTTTATCTACATATGGAACAGGTGCTATTATGGCAGTTCCTGCTCATGATGAAAGAGATTTTGAATTTGCTAAAAAATTTGGAATTGAAATAATTTCAGTTATTGAAGGTGGTTCTTCTTGTGAAAGTGCATACACTGGTGATGGAGTACATATTAATTCAGAATTTTTAAATGGACTTAACAAAGAAAATGCAATAAATAAAATGATAAGTTGGTTGGAAGAAAATAAGTTAGGTTCTAAAAAAATCAATTATAAATTAAGAGATTGGATTTTTGCTCGTCAAAGATATTGGGGAGAACCAATTCCTATTATTAATTTTGAAGATGGTAGTATAGTTGCTTTATCTGATGATGAGTTACCACTTATATTACCAGAATTAGAAGATTATAAAGGAAAAAATGGTAAAGCTCCACTTGAAAATAAACCAGAATGGGTTAATGTTGAAGTAAATGGAAAAAAAGGGAAAAGAGAAACTTCAACAATGCCGGGTTCAGCAGGATCTAGTTGGTATTTTTTAAGATATATTGATCCTAAAAACGATAAACAATTAGCTGACCCAAAATTAATTGAACATTGGATGCCAGTTGATTTATATGTTGGTGGACCAGAACATGCAGTTGGACATTTATTGTATTCTAGAATGTGGAATAATTATTTATATGATAAAGGTATTGTCAGTGTTAAAGAACCATTTAAAAAACTTGTTCATCAAGGAATGATTTTAGGTTCTAATGGTATTAAAATGGGCAAAAGATTTCCAGAATATGTAGTTGATCCAAATGATATAGCACGTGATTATGGTGCGGATTCATTAAGATTATATGAAATGTTTATGGGACCATTACAAGCTGATAAACCTTGGGATAATAATGGAATAGAAGGCTCTAGAAAATTTATTGATAGAGTGTATAGAATTATTGTTGAAGAAAACAAAGTAAAAGATGTTGAAAATAACAATTTAGAAAAAATATATAATCAAACTGTAAAAAAAGTAACTGAAGATTATGAATCATTAAATTTTAATACTGCAATAAGCGCTATGATGATTTTTGTAAATGCAGTTTATAAAGAAGATATTTTACCAAAATATATGGCAGAAGGATTTGTAAAACTTTTAAATCCTATATGTCCACATGTTACTGAAGAAATGTGGCAATATTTAGGGCATAATAATACAATTACATATGAATCATGGCCTACTTATGATGTAGATAAAACAAAAGAAGAAGAATATGAATTAGTAGTTCAAGTTAATGGAAAACTAAGAGGAAAAATTGTTACTGATATAAATACTTCAGAAGAAGATATGAAATCTTTAGCTCTTGATCTTGAAAATGTTAAAAAATATATTTGTGGTAAAGAGATAGTAAAAGTAATAGTAATTCCTAAAAAACTTGTAAATATAGTTGTAAAAATGTAGATAATGTTTCTTTTCTACATTTTTTTGTTGTATAATTAAATTATGGAAAATATAGATAATTATGAATATGAAAAAAAATATTGGAATATGGGATTTAATAATATAGCTGGTGTAGATGAAGTAGGAAGGGGACCACTTATTGGACCTGTTGTTACAGCATGTGTAGTGTTGCCTCACAATTTTAAGTTAGAAGGTCTTACAGATTCTAAAAAGTTGTCTGAGAAAAAAAGAAATGAATTTTGTGAGTATATAAAACAAAATGCACTTGCTTATTCGATTGGTGTAGTAGGTCCAGAAGAAATAGATGAAATTAATATATATCAAGCTAGTAAAAAAGCAATGTTACTTGCAATCGAGGATATAAGGAAAAAAATAAATGTTGATTATATACTTACAGACGCAATGCCTTTAGAACTTGATATTCCAAGTCTTTCAATAGTTAAAGGTGATTTAAAGAGTATAACAATATCTGCCGCAAGTGTAATTGCTAAAGTAACAAGAGATAATATGATGTATGAACTTGATAAAAAATATCCACAGTATAAGTTTGGCTCTCATAAAGGATATCCAACTAAAAAACATATTGAAGCAATTAATAAATATGGTTTAATTGAAGGGTATAGAAAAACTTATGGACCAGTAAAAGAATTAATAGAAAGGAATAAATAATATGGATTTTTTTAGAAAAAATACTACTCCAAAAATTGTTGAAAAGCATACAACTTTTAATTACTCTAGAAAAACACCAAAACAAATAATAGAAGAAAGAGAAAATAAAAAATTAAATGTGTTATTTAATAAAATTAATGAAAATAGAACTCATATAAATAATAATTGCAAATTAAATAATACCGGCCGTTTGTCGCAGCCATCTGATATGGATTAACAA
>OLOM01001940.1_pt1 | contig 13181 bp, 12 predicted proteins | sample 1672531 | NCBI WGS metagenome assembly OLOM01 (sample SAMEA3136696, study PRJEB25190) | human gut metagenome | reverse complement strand
AACTTTATTTTCATCAAGCTCAATAATAAATAAATTACCATTTGCTACAACTTTAGTGTCTTCATCAAACTGAGCAACAGCAGATTTGAAAGTAGGCATTCCAATTTTTGAAAGTACTATCGAATTGTTTTTAATGCAGTATTTTTCTAAATTTTCAGGTATCTCTTTTAAATACTGCTCATCATTATTTAGAGTAATAACTCCATCGTTGATATTTGATAAAATCAGATATTGATAATTAGTTGGGGTTGAAGACTTGTATTCATCAAAATCAGAAGCTTTTAACTGAGATCCTCTTGTTATTTTTTTGATTAAAGCTTCAAATTCAACTCCATTTTCTACTGTAGGTAAAACTTCAAAATAGCGACTCGCGTTTAAAATGAATTCATTTTCCGATAATTCTTTGATCGTCTTTGTGGTTGATAAATCGGTATCATTATCTAACATATTCAAAATATCTTTGATGTTTCTTTCTGTTAGAACGTTTTTTCTTCTTTCGCTTTTAAACATATTTTTTGCATCAACCAATCTAACTTTTTCATTATTGTGGCTTAATACAACCAAAGACACCGGAATAGCCGTCTCTTCAAACAAGCGAGGTGCTAATGAAACAACGCTTTCTATGTACCCGTTTTCCACAAAATACTGGCGTATTTTTTCATCATTATTATTCCAAGTACTGCCGTTTGTCATAATAACAACTGCTTTGCCATTAACATCTAATTGTTCCATTATTGCTAGATTGAATAGCCAATCAGATGATGCTCTTCTAATGATATCTTTTGGTAAATCAATTGATTTTTCCAGCTGTTTTTTATATTCGATAATAGCCGGACTTCTCATCATAAAAGGGTAGTTAGCAAAGATCTTATTTACTTTTCTTCCTAACCTGAATTCAAGAGCATCGTGCAAAATATATTCGTAGTTTTCTCTAATAACAGAAGTTCTTAATTTTGCTATTGTTATTTCTGTAAGATTAAGTTCAACACCAGTATACTTGGACAAACAACCTTTTGCAGTAGCCTCTATAATAAAATTACCTTTACCAGAGCACAATTCCAACACTTCGTCAGTGTCTTCGATATTTAATGTGGATAGAGTTAAATCTAACAAATCATCGGGTGTAGACATTGAAGACCCCTTAATGCCCGTTGATGGATTATAGAATAAGATAAATGCTAACAATTCAAATGAAGTGAATTTTGATAAATTAGAAACGATAATATCCCAACAATCAATTGCGTTTTGAGAAATTATTTCTCGTTGCTCATTAGTGAGATTTGCTTTTTCTATAAATTCTTCCAGATTTGAATATTGCATTGTTGTTTGCATTTTGTTAATAACAAAAGCACACACAATAGACTTTAGATAAATGTGATTCTCATCTACTAACCCTCTAAATTCATCAAATAATGTATAAGCTACCTTACTAGAATCGACTTTCTTTAGTTCTAATAAATTTACAGTTTCCAAATTGCATTCCTCCTATTAGGATATTTATATCCTTAATTTCTTTACAAGGATATATTAAACCTACAAACACGTAAAGTCAACTAATTTTAAGGATATTTATATCCTAAACACTAAAAATGTACTTTAGCTACTCAAGTGAGTAGCCATTTATTTAGTAGGCTGGTAGTCCATAACCATAGATAACACTACTACCAACGGAATATGTTCTTTGTCTACAGGAATCACCTATAGAATTGCCTTCGACTGTATAAACTGTTCCATTTTCACATTTCTCTACAATGCCAACGTGATCGGTTATACCGTCTCCTTCCCAATCAAAAAATATGATTGCTCCAGCAGTCGGTTCAATTGAGCCATCTGCCCATTGGCCTCGTTCCATAAACCATTGAGACCCTAAAACGCATCCAGCAAATTTAGGAATAACACCTGCATCGATATAACCACATTCATTAGCACACCAAGATACAAAGCAAGCGCACCATTCAACACGTGAGCTAAATCCATACCATGACCAATAAGGTTGTCCACCAACATTCCCAACTTGAGATAGCGCAACAGTTACGATCTCTCCGTCTACAGTTCCAATACCATATAGCACTTGTGACCATAACATATTGTTTTCTTCGCTCAATAGTTCAGCTAAATATTTTTGTTGTGTTATATCAAAACTGTATTGTTCAATCATTTCTTCAACCGACTTATGTGATACGGTGATATATAAATACGTTTGTGTTACTTCATCTTCTGTTTCGATAATATTCCCATCCCCATCATCAGTTTCAGTAACTACTGTTTCTGTTTTCGTTTCTGTACTAGAATCAATTTCGTGCATCTCCCAAAAGATATCTTTAAGCAGTTCTTTCTTTTCTTCATTCATCGTTGCTACTTCTTGAGGATTGTTTTCATTGGTGTTCACTTTGACAGAATATACTGCTAAAATATCTTTCCAAACAGCCCGACTACCACTCATTTCTAGAACATCATATTCAACTGATTCTTTGATATCATCGAGTTTGTCTTCATATTCTGTATTGATTTCTCTGACAACATCTTTCATTGTCATTCCTGTACCAGAATCTTCCCCTGAAAAGAAGATTCCAAACACCGATCCGCACACTAAGCCAATCAAAACAATCACCACAATGATCATCGTCGCTAGCCATCCTCCAGCAAGTAGTGCAGTTATAAATGACTTAAGTGCAAGAATTATCTTCCTAACATATGAAGCTAATGCTTTAGCTGCTTTTTTAGAACTTTGTGCCGCTTTCTTTGCTCTTTCTTTAAACACCGTTGCTGATTTACTAGCTTGTTTAGCTGCGTTTTTAGTAGTGGCCATATTTTGAGATGGAGTTTTAATTGATTTCGACGATGTCTTAATCGTTTTATCCGTAGTTTTAATACTTTGACTAGCACTGGTTTTATCTTTTACATTTTGAATAGTTGCTTTTGCGGAATCTTTTTGCTTAATTAAAGACTTAATACCTTGCTTCGATTTGAACTGTTCCTTAGCTTCCTGCCCTGTCTTGACACGATTGGTTAGTTTACTCTTCGTCTCGATAAAGCTATTACGCCCAATCTTATTCGCTTTTGATATCCCAGACTTAGAAATACTTTCAATAGAGTATTCGGCATTATTGGCAGCGTACTCTTGGGCTGATTCACCATTGCTATCATTTGCTTGCTTTATTCTATCTTTAGAATTAATGAACTCATTTTTGATCTTCTGTGTTCCAACAACCGCTTTATCTAGTGTTCGTATCGTCTTTTTACTTGAATCTTTAGTCTTTATATCTTTCACTTGTTACCTCCTTGTCTACATAACAAAAAGTGCGTATAAGCCATATATTTCTATAAAGCCTATACGCATCAATGATTAGTCTTTTAAGGTTTCACCAGGTTTAGTCGTCATCAACTTATATAACTTGGTATTCTTTGGAAACTTATTGGTAAAAGGCACAAGAGAAGAACCCACCTTGATAAGTCCGTGACCTGCATCCACATTGGTTATATACGAAAGCTGCAGATCTGAGATATTTAAAAGTTTTGCAAGCTCAACTCTATCAGTAGATGCTTGATTGAGCATAATGATAAATTCAGAGTTTGCTAACATCGTTCTAGCGGTGTGACTTTGAAGAAGATCATCTACATTTTGTGTGATACCACTAGCATATGCGCCATACTTTCTGACACGTTTCCAAAGGGTAAATAAGAAATTGGCTGAATATTCGTGCTGAAACAATAAATAGATCTCATCGATAAAGATAAAGGTGTGTTTTCCTTTAGCTCTATTTTGGGTGATTCGATTGAATATACTATCAAGCACTACAAGCATACCAATAGGCATCAGCTGTTTTCCTAGATCCAAGATATCGTAGCAGATCAATCGGTTATTCGTATCAACGTTTGTTTGTTTAGCAAACGTATTAAGCGAACCATTGGTAAATAATTCGATTGCCAATGCTATTTCTTTTGCTTCTGGCTCATCTTGTGATAAAAGTTCTGCTCTAAAGTCTTGAAGCGTTGGCGGTGTACCTGAATAGTTATTTTGTTGGTAGGTTCGATAAACACTGGCGGTGCATCGGTCAATGATAGACTTTTGTTTTGCGCCCAGATTATTGCCACCAATCAATTGCTCACATAGTGACATAATAAATTCGCTTTTCAAGATTACTGGGTTTGCTCCATCACCATATTCTTTATTCATATCCATTGCGTTGATATGATTAGGGGAAGTGGCAGAAATATTGATGATCTCGCCACCCATCGCTTTAACAAGCGAAGAATATTCTCGCTCTGGATCGATGATGATAATATCGGCATCAGAGGATAACATCTGGTTGATGATTTCTCCTTTTGCGGCAAACGATTTACCCCCGCCAGATACGCCAAGAATAAACTCATTACCATTTAATAGCTGTTTTCTATCGGCGATGATCATATTCTTGCTAATGACATTTTGGCCATAATAGATTCCGTTTTCGTGATAGATATCCTGGACTCTAAAGGGGATAAATACCGCAAGACTTTCGGTTGTCAGCGTTCTGAATACATCGATTTTTCGTGTACCATAAGGCATTGCTGTATTAAGTCCATCCATTTGCTGGTATTTTAACGTAGCAAACTGACAAAGATGTTTTCTTGCTGTTGTCAAAATCGATTCTGTATCATTATCAAGCTGTGCTTTTGTATCAGCAGTGTGAACCATCGTAATGACCGCAAACATCATTCTTTGATCTCGAGTTGTTAGATCATCTAAAAATTCCTTCATTTCTCTTTTCTGTTGCTCCATATCGTAAGGAACAGTGGCTGAAAAGTTATTATTGGAGTTCTGTCTTCTTTGCCAATTTGTTATATTTGTTTCTACACCCAATAATCTGTTTTCTGCTTCTCTAACAGCTTCATCGGTAGAAATAGGGATAACATCAATCGACAACATCAAATTCCGGTTCATATCTGTCAATTCTGCGACCATACTATCTTTGATAAAAGATGCGTATTCTCTAAGAAAGAGAACTCGCCCATAACGATTACCCATCTTGAAATAATCGCTTTTGAATTCCATAGTATCTGGGCAAATATAGTCTTTGAAATCGTGACCTTTCTTTCTTGTTGCTTTTAAATTGAAACAAAAGGAACTTTCTTCTCCTGTCCTAAAGAAATCGTGAATGATACGAAGCCTTTCTTCGCTTTCAAGTTCCACGCATTTGCTTCCCAGTCTTGAAAAATGGGTAATCAAATCAGCGCCAACTCTGGCAAAATATTGTCTTGCATCATCAATGTTTTTCTTATTGATAGAAATAGTCACATACTTATCTTGTACGATTGCATTTGATCCGGTTGCTTTATCCAAAAGAATCTTATTGTATTCTTTTCGATACTCATTAAGATCATCGTCTTTTTCTTCAATCAGGATCGTTTTCTCAAAATCCAAACGATTCAGACGACGATTATTGATAGTGATTTTTGTTGTAGCGCCACTGTCAAAAGAGTTAAGAAGTTCTGAGTATTCCAAAAACATCGCTTCCTTATCTTCACGGCTAGCAACAGCATAATTAATATCCGTGAACTTAAATGACTTAGAATACTTGTCCTTGCCAACTTTGAATATGCCATCATCATAAATAACCTTGATTGGAATGACATCTTGAACACCTTTGGGAACAACGAATTTTTCTTTGTCTTGTTTCAATATAGTTGATATTGTCTTAATCATTTTTGTTTCTTAGCCTCCTTATGTTTTTTATCGATGGTTGGTTTCATCATTGAGTAGTAGATATTTGTGTTTTTAAACAGTAGTTTCTTTGGCATTTTCACTTCTGACTTAAACCAGGCATAAATAGCTTTTTCTGCTGTCATCCCGTTGTACTTGATAAAACCCAATGCAGCAAATGGCGCTGCTGCTATAATGCATAGCCAGGATAATGTTTCTATGCCAAAATGAGGCTTTAATAAAAAGAAAACTCCTACAGCTACTAAGCATGCTAGAAAGGAAAAGATACATTGTCTAAGGGATAATCCGAAAAACATTGATTCGGTATAGTCTCTTATCTCTCGATTGATTTTTACTTCCATTATTAATTCACTCCTTCGTATAAAAAGACCAGCAGAGTTGCTGATCTTGTGTTTTGCTAATTAGAAATAAATCTATTCAGCATCTTTTCGAGCGAAAGCCTAAGTTTTTCGCTTTCTTCTGCAGTGATTGAACTGTCATATTGAATGATTCTTCGATTTACTCTTTGCATAAACGACGATTCATCACGGCATAAATTTTTTAGGTGCTTATACAGTCCATATGAACTTTCGTGAATCGCTAAGAATTCTCTTACGGAGATTTCTCCTAAAACAAATTCTTGAACGTTCGTAAGCAATTCCATAAAAACACCTGTTTGAGCGGAATATAATTCTTCCATAACGATTCCTCCTTCATATCTTTATTAACGAGAAATCGCAAAAATCCTAAAAATTTTTCTAAAAATTATAGTCCCATCATTTCTCTAATGATCCTGTCGCTCATTTTCACTGTTCCAACAAGCACTAACATATTAAATGCTAGCTGCCCGATATATGACCAAACTTGGGTAACAGCCGCTGCACTTGTATCCACCACAGGCGGTGTTGATGCGAAAAGAGAAAATATGATACAAGCTAGTAAAATGACAGCACCTTCTAGTAATACAGCACTATAACTTCTTATAAAGCTTTTGCCTACGTTTTGTGATGGCTCACCTGCAAAGGTCGATAGGGGAATAGGGGCAAGCGCTGTATACATATAAAGCTTAAAAAATCGACCATATACCGTCATTATTAAAATAAACGATAGAACCGTTACAAGTAGTCCTCCAATAAGTGTAACCGCCCAAAGCGGGATACTTTCAAAGAAACCACAGCTTTCAATCGTATCAATCATTTCTTGCGGTAATGTGGTTGATTCAATACCACCCATTCCTGATGCTGTCATTATGGAAGAGATCGTACCTTGAACGATATTAAATAAAGCCAACATCAATTCCATTCCATAAGTCACAACACCTTTGGCAATTGCAAACCTCACAAACAATTTTAAAGCGTGTTCTGGCTTTTTTATTTCGGTAAACGACCCACAGGTCTTAACTACACCAGCTACAAAGAATAAGACAAGAAGTGCCAACCCTATCGCTTGCATAGCGCTATTGATATTTACCATCACATTCCAAATACTACCGTCTTTAAATTCTTGTGGGGTAGTAGTGAGTAATGACCAAATTTCGGATAACTTTTCATTCCAAGTATTTAGTGCGTTGATCAGGTTTTGAACTACCCAGTTATCACTCATCTATTTGCACCTCCTTTTAAGAAAAGGGCAAGTCATATCGACTTACCCTAAAGATACCTATCTTCATTAACCTGTTATCAAGCTTAAAATCTCTTTGGCGAAAGTGATGATGACACCACCCGCAAGAGTTAAGAAACCATTAGCCCTTTGCGAAGGATCGTGAGATTTTAAGGACAGACCGATTTGAACGATTCCAAAGCCAAGCAAGATCATACCAATAGCTCGAATAAGTCCAAAAATAAAATCGGATAAGTTATTAACAACTGTAATTGGGTCATCGGCTGCAAATACAGTTGTAGCTGATAAAGAAACGAAAGTGGCTACGGCAATTAATGCGCAGTAAGTCACAAAAACTTTTTTGATCTTACCATTCATAGTCAACCCATTGGTGTTTGTGTTTTTTGTTTTCTTAACAAATTTCATTATTTATTACCTCCAAATCAAAAATTGTTAATATCTTCAAAATCCTCATCAGATAGAAGTTCATAAGTGGACTCTTCTGCTTTGTTTTCTTTTACAGTGATTGGATCAACATCCAGAACCTGAACAGAAGAGATGTCGAGAGTTACTTCTCCGTGCTTATATGGCTTTGCTTTGCCATCAGCGGTGAGAGGAACATTTGGATGTTTCAAAATATCGTATTTAAGGTCGATAACCGGACGTTCACCACGAATAAAGAGAATGGCATATCGGTTGTCTAGCATTCTTACTTCATCCGCAGTTAATAGCTCTCGACCACTGATTTGAAAATTAGTGGAGTAATTACCACCGTGCCCAGTGCTTTTTCCATAAGTATTTGTATCGATTGTTTCTTTACCAAGCATTTCTGATACATACTTATGAGTCGATTGTTCATTACCGCCCAGATATAAAAACTCATCACAGTTACCAACAATGCTTTCCCATTGCTTTTCAAACAATGCTTTTAACTGCGCTAAGTTTTGCAGAATAATACTTACGCTTACACCACGTGAGCGCATTACCGAAAGTATCTTGTCAAAATCATCCGGCAAAGAGACATTGGCAAACTCGTCCATTAAGAAATGCACAGGTACATTTAATGAACCTCCGTGGATATGGTCAGCTGCATAAAATAACTGTTGGAAAAGCTGCGTATATAAGATCGATACTAAGAAATTGAAACTAGTATCGTTGTCTGGTATTAAGGCAAATAACGCAACTTTCCTTTCACCCAATGATGGCAAATCCATTTCATCAGTGATAGTCAAAGATGCAAGACTTTCAAGGTTAAACTTTTCAAGCCTTGCTGCCAAAGTGATCTGTATGGATTTTAAGGTCTTCGCAGAACCTGAATGATAAGAACGATAATACTTTAAAGCTATATGTTCGGGATTCTTTAATTCAAGTTCTGCAAATAATTCATCAAGTGGAGAAGGTCTGGGGTCTTCTTCATCTTCGATTGCTCCGGCTCTTAACATTTCCATAACCATCGAAAAGTTTTGTTCATCTTCTGGAGCTTCATAATGAAGATAGAAGATAAGAGCGGATAATAACATTGAAGCTGAAGTATCCCAGAAAGGGTCTTGGGATTGTGAACCCTTAGGTGTAGTACTTTTAAAAAGATTGGTCACAAGTTTTTGCACGTCATTATCGCTTTGCAGATAAACAAAGGGATTGTAACAATGACTTTTTTCCATTGTGATTAGATCAAGGACTTTGATATCGTATCCTTTTTCTTTTAAAAGATTCCCTGTATCTCTTAATATCTCACCTTTAGGATCTAAGATGACAAAAGAGGTGTTGCACTGCATTAGATTTGGCTTACAGAAAAACCTTGTCTTACCAGCACCTGAGCCACCACACACAAGCGTATTTAAATTCCTTCTGTGTTTTTTAGCATCAAGACCTATACTGACATTTTGCGTCAGCAATTTATTATTGGATGGTGGCTTTTGTTTGTATTTCTTATCTATTATTTTGGCATTACCCCACTTAGCTGAACCGTGTTCTTCTTTTCTTCGATAATTCTTTTTGGAAGAAAAATAGATGCCGATCGCCATACCATAGATCAATAAGAAAATAAGGACAGTTTTTAAGCTGTCCTTACATAAAACAATATGGAATGGATTATTGAATATTTCACCAAGCTTTGAAAATAAACTCGGTAATCCTTCTTTGATGAAGGGGGCAATGAGTAAAGAAATCCAAACGATGGGGACAATTCCAAGCAACGCTAAAATGATCTCAGATTGCTTTTCATTATCTCGATTCATCACGACCATCCTTTACCCTTATTTTCTTTTTTGGAGCATTTCCTACTTTAACAAGTAGATCATCAACGGCATCGGTATATTTGCCTTCTTTGATCAGTTCATTTCTTTTATCGTTCAGACATCGAATGACAATACCGTGCTCATTGTCATCTAAGGATACTTGATATTTATCTTCTTTCATAAGAATTACCTTTCATATCCTTTGTTTCGTTCTTGCTTTTTCTTATAAAGCTCATCTGAAATGCCAGAGTGCATTTCAGCCATTGCATTTCGCATTTTTGAAAGATCTTTGCGAACTTCTTTTGCCTCTGCATTTTTCAAAGAATCAGGAATACGATCAATCGCAAAACTCTTTGTATCTACTCCATACTTTTTACATAGCATATAGCCAATGCAAGTGGCTGGAAAAGCCGAATCAGAGCGAGAGTAGGAATTAGAATTGATAGATATCTGAGCGTGAGCTAGTTCACTTGCAATCGACTGGCATACCATAACGCTATCGCCCACATTTCGTTTCACATACAGCTTTTGAGCATCATTGTCATAATAAGCAGCAGTATTAGGATAAGGAAGTTCATCACTTGCTTCAACGGTTACAGGCGACGAATCTAACATCACAGTAATAAGTTCTTTGGGATCACGATCCATTGTTACATTTGGTTGCCTATTACTGTTTGTCTGGCTTACATCAAACATCTTTTTGATGTTATAAGAAATACCCGTCGATCCATCTTTTCTTGCATATTCTATCGGCTCTAAGATGCTGATGCTTTTAGCTCCTTTTTTGATTTTGACATTTTCTTTTGTCCAATCATTAAAATCCTTAAGCTGAGTCGCACTTGGATTTTGAGCATAGATCAGTAAAGCGTTAGTTGCCGAATACCGATCAAACTTACTTTGAGTATCTAGAAAAGTGGCAAACTTAGTTGGATCGTTTACAACTTGTTTAGCAGTATCATCAATCAATTTATAGATTGCATTTTTTTCTGCTTTCTTTTTTTCGACGTATTCTTCTTTCGATAGCCGTAAAGAAGGATTGTTCTTTTGAACATTAAAATCATTAGTCATATAAACTACCTCTCTTTCATTTTCTTTTTCTTCGGCTGTTTATGAACAGTCGTATTGTTTTTAGATTTGGCAGTATTTCTTTGTGGCTCTTTACGCTCTGTTTCTTTTTGCTGACCTAACTTAGCCTTATATCTATCAAGTTTTTCTTTGACAGACGGTTTTTTCGTCTTATCAACAACACCCTTATCAGTATGCGTATCTTCGAGCTTTAAGTTTTGCCTTGACGGAGGGTTTTTGTCCGTTTTGGCTATCTCGGGGTTTGAAGGAGAATTTTCCTCCTTTTGGATTGGTTTTCTGACTGCCTCTTCCATAATGATCTCGTTTTTAGATTTAGGTTCGTGACCTTTGTCTTGATCTTGACGTTTATCGATTGCTTCTTGAGCTTTAGTGACAATTGCAGCTTTATCGACTTTGCCAAGTTCAAATCTTTCAACGATGCGTTGAATCTTAGAAGCATCTTCGGCACGAACGATAATATCTACTGGTGCATTATCAGCTTTCGTACTTTTATCTCTAAGCACACAATAGAGCACACCATAACGTTTAGCTTGTTCCGTGAATTTCTTTAAATCCCTGTTAGGAATAGAAAACACTTTTCCAGATTTGATCATACTGGTAAGTCTTGCCTTGCCTTTGGTTTTTTGCTCTTCCTTTAAAACTGATACAAGCAAGATGGCAATGTTTTTGGCAGCAGAGCCACTTAATCGTGCAGCCACTTCTAAACCTTCTAAAGACAATCGGACTACTTGTTCAGCAGCATCGCCTGAATTGTTCATCGTGCTTTTCCTCCTTTCATTCGTTCTTTTTCTTCATCTTTTTGGATTTGCTTTAGGCGATCATCAATTACTTTTGAACGCTCAGCAATTCCATCGCAAAGAGTTATTTTTTTTCGTAACTCTCGGATTTTTCTAGTCGAATCAGAAATTTCATCTTTGATTTTCGATATTTTAGTTTCATCAACATTCTTTCTTACATTCCTTCGTAAGCTTTCTCTTATACCAACCAAAGAATCTATTTCTTTTTCGATTGAATTTTTATATGAGAAAAGCTGCTCGATAGTAGAAATATTTTCTCTAGCAAGCAGCCTTGTCTCCATAGAAATCTTGTCAATCTTCATTAGGTCTTCTTTAAGATAATAATGAAGTCTTGATACATTTTGTTTTTTGTATTTTGGTAAATACCCAAGCTTATAGCTGTAATAAAGATATAGGCGATAGATACCACTTTTCTTTTGGATCTTATCTTGTCTTGTTGGAAGGGTATATTGTCTTGGCTTATAGTATCTATTTTCAAAGGGAGAGATATTGATATGTTGATTTTCAATAAGTCTTTTTCTAATAGCCTCTTCCGTATAATCATCGCCTAAATTTTTAAGGCGGATCGGTTTGGAATAACCTTTAGGAATAATCGTCCAATATTTTCTTGATTCACTCAAAGAGTGTACATAACCCATTTGCGTTAAAGCATAATCAAACGCTTTTAGGTTGGTGCTGTGGCGGATAGCTTCATCGATTGCCTTTCTAGCTAGATCATATCTTGTTGGCATACCTGCTTTTTCAAGATTATAGTAATAGGACGATTGTTTCGATCTATTTGGCGATGGATTGTAGTACAAGCCATACTTCTCACAAATCTTATCGGCAATAAGCCTAAATTTAAACCAAGCTTTTTCATTGCCCCATAATCTTTTGCCATCTTTAAATGAAATAGAGTTAATAACATAATGGCAATGAAGATGCTTTGTGTTCAAATGGGTAGTGACTACAACTTGAAAACGATCTCCCCAAACTTCTTTAGCAAATTCCATACCGATTTTTTGAGCAAGACTAGGTGATATGCCTTGTTCCTTAAAACTTAGATAACCGTGATAAGCTTGAATACCATCTTCTTTGTCATAAGCTTTCTTTACACTTATAAATTGATCACGGGCGGTGGACGGATTACAGTTGATGCCTTCAACATAAAATTCCTGTTCGGTCTTTTCTTCATCTTTGGCATAAGATAAGACATCTTTAAGAGCCTGATATTGTTCTTCGCTATAAACATCTTTACTAGTTTTTTCAGGATTAGTCGCATAGTTAATGACCTTATTTAGATTGTTTGTAACGGGCCATAGCTTACTTACTGCCATCGCATATCACTTCGATCAGGTCTCAAAAATATTCTTTCAATATCCGCTTGAAATTTATGCCATCTCTCCGCTTCTTTTTTGATCATTAATGAATCAATATACCCAAGTGCGTTTGCCTTAATTGCTAGTTGGTTGATATTGTTGCCAATTGAAGAAAGCTCGTGCATAACATCATAAAATCTATCATCAGGTTTTTCTTTTGGCTCATATCCTTTAATGAGCAATCGGATAAGCCCTCCTTCAGATAAACAGGCTTTCTTAGCTTTTCTTTGAAGATCTTGTGCTTCAGCTTTATTCATCAAGATATGTTTTTCAATACTTCGTTTCATTATCGACTTCGTCCTTTCTTTCATCTGTTAAACGGTTGATCTGAACAACGCACATATAAACGATTCCCCAGATGCTTCCAATTAAAATTCCAACTCCAAAATAAATCAGTTCTAACATAATGATTCCTCCTTCC
>OLOM01001930.1_pt1 | contig 13227 bp, 3 predicted proteins | sample 1672531 | NCBI WGS metagenome assembly OLOM01 (sample SAMEA3136696, study PRJEB25190) | human gut metagenome | reverse complement strand
AGAAGCTCACCAACATGGCGGGCCAGCAGGTCACCGCCGAGGCCCAGCAGATCGCTTCCGGCAGCCTGTATACGGCGCATATCACCGCCCAGTCGAACGCGTCCGAGCATTTCTGGCTGTACGACACGATCGACGTGACCGGCCAGAAGGTCCTGATCGGCGGCACCGACAAGGACGACTATTCGAAGATCACCGTGACCGACCAGGACGGCAACACCGTCAAGGCCGACATCACGGTGGACGATTCCCATGCGGGCAAACGCGTCGTCAAGGCGCACGTGCTGAACCCGGTCTCCGGACAATACACGTTGAACGTGCCCCAGTCCGCGACCCCGACCGGCACGGACTACACCATCCCGGACGACAGCCAGGCCTGCTGGACCGGCGACGAATACGGCAATGCGGATAAGAGCCACTGCCAGACCGGCAACAGCGAACAGGTCGGCAAGGTCACTCCGAAGCCCGACAAGGTGTGGGTGTTGGACTCCAACGGCGCCCTGACGGCCGAGGATCCGCAGCATACGAACGACAAGGGCAGCGACAACCGCACGTTCGTGACCGGCGACGCGATCGGCGCCGTGGTCAACGGCCGTATCCCCGCGCACCTGCTCAACCCGTTCACCTCCTACGCGATCACCGATGATTGGACCGCTTCGGCCCAGTGGATCGACTGGAACCACAAGGACCAGGTGCGCGTGTACGTGGACGGCAAGGACGTGACCGACCAGTTCGACATCACGGTCGACACCGCGAAGCACACGACCACCGCGACCGCGAAGCGGTCGTTCCTCACGAAGACCGCGTTCGGCACCAAGGACCGCAAGGTCAAACTGTACATCGGCGGCATCGTCAAGCAGGTTCCGAACGCCCAGGCCGCGGCCGACCAGAGGAAGCTGACCAACAAGGCCTCCGAGAAGTGGAACAACGAATCCCAGCCGACCAACGAGCCGCCGGTCTACGTGCGCAACCCGAAGCCCGACAAGGTGTGGAGCGCCGACCAGGGCCAGGCCGCCACGGCCGAGGACACGGCGTGGAGCAACAAGGTCAACGCGGACACGCACACGTTCGTCCAGCAGGACGATTTCGGCGTGACCGTCAACGGCCTGCTGCCGAAGAACCTCGCCAGGAAGATGAGCTCCTACGAATTGGGCGATGATTTCTCCAAGAGCGCGAGGAACATTGATCTCGACTCCGCGACCGTGACCGTCACCATCGACGGCAAGGACGCGAACAGCCTGTTCGACGTGCACAAGCAGGACGACAGGGTGTGGATCACCGCGAAACAACCGCTGCTCGACACGACCTACAACCAGGCGGCGGACCGCAAGGTCCGCATGACCATCAAGGGCGCGTTCACCAAGGGCGTGCTCAAGGCCGGCCAGAAGGTCCAGCTCACCAACGGCGATTGGGAGAAATGGAACCAGCAGACCGTGCCCGGCAACGAGCCGCCCGTCAGGGAGTGGAGCCCGAACCCGGACAAGAGCTGGATCAAGCTCGGCGATGACGGCACCTGGCAGGCCGTGGTCGATCCGGACGAGACGAACAAGACCGGAGCGGACACCCAGAAGTTCCTCGACGGCGACCAGGTCGCGTCCGTGGTCAACGGCGTCATCGCGTCCGATCTCGTCAAGGTCACCGACATCAAGCTGACCGACGATTACGCCAAGGCCGACTACATCTGGGATCTCACGTCCGACAAGTCGAAGATCCGCGTGTACGAGGCCGACGCCACGACCGACGCGGCATCCTCCGTCGCGGACATCGCGAACAAGGGCAGGGATGTGACCGACCAGTTCGACATCACCGTCCAGGGCACCAAGGTCACCGCGACCGCGAAGCCGGAGTACCGTGCCGCGCAGGCCGGATTGAAGAATCCGAAGCAGATCAGCCTGCTCCTGCCTGGCGTGGTGAACTTCGCCAACGGCAAGGGCGCGGCCCAGGTCCGCAAGGACTTCAGGAAGGCCGCGGGCGACGAGCTCACGTTCTGCGAGAACCCCGACGGCTCCAAGCTGACCAACTCGGGTTCCGAGAAGGTCAACAACGAGTCCCAGCCGACCAACGAACCGCACATCTGCGGCTACGTCCCACCGGTCAAGAAGAAGGTCATCGCCGAAGGCAGCCAGGGCGGTGCGAACAACGACGCCGACGACAAGGTCGTGTATCCGGGCCAGAAGGTCGAATACCGTCTCACCACGCAGCCGAAACTGCCCGCCGACCTCGGATACCGGATCGTGTCCATCCAGGACACCGACGTGTACGACCAGTATCTCGAACCCGACCAGCAGACCCTTGAGGTCACCGACCTCGCCACCGGCGGACAGCTGACCACCAGCGACCCGCAGATGGGCGTCGAAGGCGACTACACGGTCGCATGGGACACCGCGGCGCGCAAGTTCACCATCACGTACTCGAACAAGTACGTGGCCGAACATTGGAAGGCCGGCACGAACCCGCAGGTGCAGGTCCGTTTCGAAGGCACCGTCGCGAAGAACGCTCCCGTCGACCGCAAAGTGGCCAACCAGTGGGCGCTCACGCTGAACAACATGATCACCCCGTCGAACATCGTCGACAACCTGCCGCCGGTCCACAACCCCTCCAAGAAGGACAACCAGTCCAAGGAGCAGGGCGATCCGACGGTCAGCATCGATGGGAAGACCATGCTGCTGGGCGATACCGGCAACTATCTGGTCACCCTCGACCTGAAGCAGACCGACAACGCGTACCGCGTGTGGAAGGCCGGCATCACCGACGATTTCGATGACGAGTACGTCGCCATCGACGAATCCAAGATCGAGGTGCTCGACCAGTCCGGCAAGGACGTGACCGGAAGGTTCAACATCCAGGTCAAGGACGGCGTCGCATACGTGTACGCGAAGACCGTGGACACGTGGATCCCGAAGAAGGGCGTCACCGTCAAGGGCGACCCCCAGCCGAAGGACCTCGCCAAGTATTCGACCAACGGCAAGCATGATCCGCTCAACGATCCGGCCATCGACCAGAACCTCCTCGGCCAGACCTACCAGGTCGTCATGCCGTACAAGGTCGTCAAGGTCAAGGATGGGTACACGGTCAGGAACAAGGCCATCCAGGTCACCAACGACACGACCGTGGAGACCAACGAGGTGTCCAACCCGCTCAAGCCCGTCAACCCGGCCAAGGACGTGACCGTCAAGGTCGGCGGCGAAAGCATCGACGGCAGAAGCGTGTACAAGGACCGCACCTTCCTCTACCAGCTCGACAGCTCCGTCATCCCGGCCGACCGCGCCTACCCGCAGGTCAGCCAGTGGAGGATCGTGGATCCGCTGAACACCGAGTTCGACCAGTACACGGGCCAGTGGGCCGTGTACGCGACCCGCGACCTGTACAGGGACGGCAAGGTGCTCGCCGCCAAGGGCGACAAGCTCGCCGGCAACGGTTTCGACGGCTCGAAGCTCGGCGGTGAACTGTTCACCGCCACGGCCGACGCCAACGGCCAGGTCACCGTCGAGGCGACCGAGGCGTACCGTGCCCTCGTGTCCGCGGACAACGCGCATGAGAACGGCTGGCGCGCGTACATCCAGTGCAAGCGCCTGAAGGTGTCCGAACGCGTCGAGAACCAGTTCACCGAACAGTTCAACGACAAGGAGTTCCAGTCCAACATCGTGTGGACCCGTACCCCGGACATGACCCCGTCGATCCACATCGAGAAGTACGACGTGGCCTCCGGCGAACAGGCCGGCGACCGCGACGACGTGAAGGACGCGTTGAAGATGGCCGGAGACAGCCAGCAGATCGCGTTCAAGATCACCAACACGTCCAAGACGGACTCCTCGACCGGTGAGGGCGCCTGGTATCTCGCCAAGGACCTCAAGATGGTCGACAGGACCATCGCCGGCGAAGGCGAGGTTGTGGACCTGAAGTATCCGGACGATTGGGACACCCTCGTGCTCAAGCCCGGCGAGTCCACCATCATCACCGGCACGTTGAAGGGCGTCGGGCAGGGCGGCAAGCACACCGACCGTGTGAAGGTCACCGGCACGCCGCTCGTCGAATGCCCCGTCACCGACCAGTTCGGCGGCCAGCAGTCCACCGACGGCAACCAGACCGGCGACGAGAAGTCCGACGCCGACACGAAGGTCGACGGCGACGCGTCCGACACGACAGGCCTCAAGCAGGTCAAGGTCGGCGACAGGACCCTATGCGAGGACACCACCGTGGACTCGAACACCGACGACTGGAGCGGCTACCGCGAGGATCTCGCCAAGACCGGCATGGCCATCGGCGGCGTCCTGCTGTCCCTCATCGCCTTCGGCGGTGTCGGCGTGACCCTCTTGGGCGCACGTCGCAGGATCTCGACCGTCAAGCACGGCGTGCATGCCGCCAAATGATCCGATGACCGTTCGGATCCGCCATACGGCATGAGTGACGCCACGGGCGGGATGTTGGAGGATTCTCCAACATCCCGCCCTTTTCCTTTCCCGGACCGTGGATGCCGTACAAGGCCGGCGTGGCTCGTCCGAAAGAACGGCCCACGCCCCCCATCCATCTTATTGGGGTGCCACCCGTTCGAATATCTGCGCTCATACGGCCATGTGCACGTGGGAATGGTTGAGAGATCCGGCAACCGGCCGGCGATCCGAAAGCGGACGCCGACGATATCGGACTTCCACGGCAGCGTGAGCCGTCCGTGCAGAAAACAGAAGAATCCCTATCAAAGGAGACATCCAGTATGGATATGAAGAAGATCTCAGCCGCGTGCGCGACCGCCGCCGCGTTGGCCGCGTTGTGCGTCCCGGGCTCGGCGTTCGCCGCGGACGGCACGCTCGCTTTGAACGCGGGCGACGGCAGCACCCTCGCCGGCCATAGCTTCACCGTGTACAAGGTCGCTGGATACAACGACGTCGTCAAGGACGGCGCGAACGTGAAGAGCGTGAGCGCCTCATCCCCGGACGCCACGACCGACGCGTGGGTCAAGGCCGCGTTGAACAAGAACGGCGTGACCTACAACACGTCCGAAGGCCGTAACGCCGCCGAACAGCTCCTGCGGTTGAAGACCGATTCGGGCACGCTGCGCAAGGTCGCCGGCACCCTGCAGTCCACCGCCGCGTCCAGCAAGGTGGCGGCCGTGAAGACCAACCAGACCTCCGTCACGGGCAGTCTGAACCTGACCCTGCCGGAGGGCTATTATCTCGTCGTCGACGCCCAGGGAATCCCGATCCTCGTGTCCACCACGATCGGCGGCAGCGTCAGGATGAGCAACGGCCAGACCCTCGGTTCCACCCAGATCAAGACCAACGTCACCAAGATCGACAAGAAGATCAAGAGCGTGGACGGCACGTGGAAGGATTCCGCGGCCGCGACCAACGGCGAGACCCGTGACTTCAAGGCCACGTTCACCGTGCCGAACAAGCTGGCCGTGGACACCATCACCCTCGAGGACCACATGACCGGCATCGTCTACGTGGACGGCTCCTTCCACGCGACCACGTCGTCCGGCACGGACGTGACCAACCAGTTCGGCACCATCGGCAAGGACAAGGTCGGCAATTCCGACGGCACCGGCTTCAAGGTCACCAGCCTGCAGAGCCTCGTGGACACCTACCAGGGCAAGCAGGTGACCGTGACCTACCAGGGCAAGGTCGTCAACGCGTCCAAGGCCAACCAGGGCCTCAACCAGATCCTGATCACCTCGAACTGGCTGCCCAACGTGGTCCCGCCGGACGTGCCGACCCCGGGGCCGGGCACCGATGAGACCCCGGTCCCGACCTACGACGTGAATCTGAAGAAGATCAGCGCGGCCGACGGCAACAAGGTCATCCAGGGAGCCAAGTTCAAGCTCCACAACGACAGCCTGAACCAGTGGTACGTATGGAACACGGGCTCGAACCAGTGGACGTTCACCACGGATGAGTCCAAAGCCACCGAATTCTCCACGAACGCGTCCGGCGTGATCAACTTCACCCGTCTGGGCGCCGGCACGTACACCGTGAAGGAGACCCAGGTGCCGACCGGCTACTTCAGCTTCGTCAAGCCGAGTTTCGGCATCCACATCACCGATGACGGGCACGTGACCATCACCGGCAAGAACCAGCCGGGACTGACCGGCACGGTCAACAACGCGGACGGCAAGACCACCACCCCGACCGCCGTGGTGAAGAACATCGACAACATCACCCAGCTGCCGCAGACCGGCGCGACCACCATGGGCGTCATGCTGGTCGGCGCGTTCGCGATCATCCTCGTGGCCACCGCGTCCGGCTTCGCCGCCTACCGAGTCCGCCACGAGAACCTGGGCGACGGTCCGGCCATCGCCTGATTTTTCCGAATCGTCCCCGGCCTCGAAAGCGAGGGGCCGGGGATCCAGGAGCCGGGATCGTGCGGCCTTTTCTCCTGTCAGCCGCACGATCCCGGCCCTCTTCCCAAAAATACGGAACTCGCATATGAATCACAAAGGATGAGGGAAATGGGATTCCTTACAAGACTTATCGCCGGTCTCACGGCCGCCGCGGCGTTGGGAGCCGGCCTGACCGGCACGGCAAACGCGGTCGACGTGACCGGCGCGACCGGAAACACGAAAAGCGTCGTGAAGCTCGCGGCCGATGACACGAACAACCTGCCGGACCATATCGTCAACGGCAACTTCGAATATCCGGTCAAAAGCGATATGCCCGTCAACGACGGGAACTTCTGGTATATCAGCCAGAACGACGGCTCATACTTCGCAAACGGGACGGTGCTCGGAAAGAGATACAAGCTGCCCGAGGGCTTCGACAAGGCGAAATTCGCCTGGCACAGCACGCAGACCGGCGATACCTACTATCCGGACCTCGAACGCGCCGACGACGTGCAGGTCGACTATACGGCCGACGGAACCAACCATTACAGCGAGATCAGCGCCGCCCAATCCGGCGCTACCATCTACCAGGATGTCGCCACCGTTCCGGGAGTCATGTACAAGTGGAGCCTCAAACACGCCAGTCTCGACTCCAGCCACCTGGACAAGATGAGCGTCATCATCGGCGAACCGGGCAAGGAGACCGCGCAGGAAGCCACCCGCACCACCGCGAACGGGCATGGAGACAAGCTCGGCAAGGTCGGCACGGTCATCAGCACCAAGGTCAGCAACCCGGAGATGCCCGCCGGCAATAAGTTCCAGGAGGGAGCGCATACGGGCCAGTGGGAGACGTACACCGGCACGTACATCGCCACCGGCACCGTCACGCGTTTCGCCTTCCGTAGCGTCGAGGGATACAGCGCGTGGGACGGCAATCTGTTGGATGACATCAGTTTCAGCAAGGCGTACAAGCTCACATACGATAAGAACGCATCCGACGCGACCGGCTCCGTTCCATCCGATACGACCGCGAACACCGTCAAGCAGGCCAAGGCGGATGCCACGGGAACCGTGAAGACCGTGACGGACACGAAGACCAAGACCAGCGGAACCGTCAAGACCGTCGCGGATACCAACGCCAGCCTGCCGGACCATCTGGTCAACGGCGACTTCAACGTGAACTACCACGACCAGTGGAAGGACAGCTTCGGCGGCTGGACCAGCATCGACCCGAACGCGGGCAAGACCCTGCACGCCACCAGCCTTCCCAATGGCTCCAGCTGGAAGTGGACCGCCATCAACGGGTGGGACAAGTCCAAGTTCGGCTGGACCAGCACCCAGAAGGCCGGAAGCAACGTCCAGCAGAAGGCCAACGCGGTCGAACTCCAGTACGACGACTCCACCGCCGACAACGTGTACGCGGAGCTCTGCGCCTACGAGGCCGGCACCGCCATCTACCAGGACATCAGGACCGTGCCCGGCACCCTGTACAAGGTGCGGTTGAAGCATGCCAGCCTCAACAGCACGTACCTCGATAAGATGCAGGTCATGATCGGCACGCCCGGCCACGAGCAGCCCGTCGAGATGACCCGCACCACCGTCAACGGGCACGGCGATAAACTCAACGAGAAGTCCACGACCATCGCCACCAAGGTCACGAACAGCAACAACCGCCACCACGCCGACCAGTGGGAGACCTACGAGGGCACCTACCTGATCCCCGACGGGCAGACCACGACCCGCTTCACGTTCAAGAGCATCGACGCCAAGCAGCTCGACTACGGCAACGTGCTCGACGACATCGTGTTCGACAAGGCGTACAGGCTCTCTTACGACAAGAACGCATCCGACGCGACCGGCAAGGTCCCGTCAAATCAGCGTGGCAAGGAGAACACCGTCCAGCCCGCCAAATCCAAGACGACCGGCACGGTGAAGACCGTCGTGGATACCTCTGACGGATTGCCGACCGAATTGGTCAACGGCGATTTCGAATATCCGGGAGCTGATGTCTTAAGCCAGAACCTTCGTGACAAGAAGAGGAACTGGTGGGGTGTCAGCCGCAAGGACAAGATGGTCTACGAGTCCGATAATCCCACCAAATGGGTCTCCCTCCCGTCGACCTTCGATTCGGATAGATTCGCGTGGGATTCCAGCGAGGCCGGAAAAACGTCTGGCGTCCAGGAGGGGTCCTCGCAATGGCATACGAACGCGGTCGAACTTCAAAGGGATTCACGTACGGGCAACATGTACGCCGAGCTCTCTTCATATCAGGCACAGAGCAGCATCCGCCAATACATCCGCACCACGCCCGGTGCCCTGTACAAGGTGCGGTTGAAGCATGCCAGTTTGAGCAGCGAGTATTTGGACAAGATGCAGGTTCTAATCGGGGCGGATGGAAACGAGCAGCCGGTGAGGATGACCCGTGTCGAGTCCCAGAACGGGCTTGACGCCATCGGGGAGTCCACGGCATCCACGACCATTTCGACCCACGCATCGAACAAGGCCGAGATCTCATGGGGTTCCGGGCTTGGATATCATTCGTCACGGAACCATGACGGACAGTGGGCGACTTATGAGGGAGTCTATGTAGCCACTTCCGATGTGACGGTGTTCACGTTCAAGAGCGTTGACTCGCCGTCCTTCAACACCGGAAATCTGTTGGATGACGTGGTTTTCACCAAGGCATACAAGCTCACCTATGACAAGAACTCGGCCGATGCGTCCGGTCAGGTTCCGTCGAACCAGCGTGGCAAGGAGAACACCACCCAGCCCGCCAAGGACAAGACCTCCGGCAGCGTGAAGCTCGTGGCGGATGATGATGTGGCGGAATACGCCGCCAACGGCTTGCCGAGGCAGATCGTCAACAGTGATTTCGACCATGATTGGCGGAACATCGTCAGCCAGTCCAAGATGAGCGCGAAATACAATTTCGCCAACATCGACCCCGCGCACGGCGACGTGGAGATCAGCGGCGCGCTGAACAGCAAGGGCGAGGCGTCCAAGCAGTGGGTGCATTTGAACGGGTTCGACGCATCCCAGTTCGGTTGGAAATCCAACCAGACCGATACCAGGGTCGACGGCAGGGGCGGCATCGTCGAGATCCAACGCTCCCGCGCGAACGACAACATGTACGCCGAGATCACCGCATCGCAGGCCAACACGTACCTGTACCAGGACATCGACACCGCGCACGATTATCCGACCGTGTACACCGTCAAGCTCCGCTACGCGCACCGGAACGGCACCATCAACTCCAATGAGAAGATCCAGATCCTCGTCGGAGCGCCCGGCCACGAGCAGCCGGTCGAGATGACCCGCATCGCGTCCGACCGGGGCAACAAGGTGGGCGAGAAGTCCACCACGGTGAACGCTCCGAACACGGATGGCTGGCTCGGCTCGTGGGACACGTTCCAGGGTTCGGTCGTGGTTCCCGCCGGCCAGGACATCAGCAGGTTCACGTTCAAGGCGTTGGGTTCCATCGACGGCATCTCCGGCAATCTGATCGACGACGTGCAATTCAAGCTCGCCTACAAGCTCTCCTACGACAAGAACGCGAACGACGCCTACGGCCAAGTCCCGTCCGACACGACCGCGAACACCGTCAAGCAGGCCAAGGCCAAGACGACCGGCACTGTGAGGGCCGTGGCGGACAGAACCGCTTCCGGTCTGACGGTGCATGACCTCGAAACGGATGATGTTCCCGGCGATTACCGCCAGTTCGTGCTCAACACCACCGACACGAGGCTCTCGCAGGTCGAGTTCGAGGACGGCGCGTGGTACAGGTCCACGGACTCCTCGTCCCAGGGCATGTGGCCGTTGAAGGCGGGCGCCTCGTTGACCATTCCGTCCGTGGGCGACTGGACCGACCCGTCCGGCAGGACCCACCAGATCAGCATGACCATGCGTTTGAAGGACTGGAACGGCGGCAGCGTCAGCGAACTGTACAGGTTCGACGGGCACGGGAACATCGTCGGAGACGGAAGATTCTGGATCAACACGGCCTACGGTTCCGGCTATTCCAGCCTGCCCGCGAAGGTCGAACAGGCCATGGGCAAGGTCGACACGTCGAAACGCGTGGGCTGCTCGTGGACGGTCGAGTTCACGTACGCGGACACCGGCGAGAAGGTGCCCGACACGTTCAAGGGCGTGACCGGCTTCAACGACCTCGACGGATGGGACGCGCAATCCGACCTGAAGTTCGAGGGCGTGCAGCTGCTTGACGGTTTCAACGGCGCGTACAAGCGTTCCGACGCGGAACTCGGCACGTACGGTACGAACGGTTTCGCGGGCATCGGACATGATGCGGGCGACGAGGCGCATCTGAACGCGCCGCAGCAGTCCAGGCACCGTCTCGCGGCCACATGGACGGGAAGCACGTTCACGTTCTCCTACGATCTGAGCAATCCCGCCGGCCGTACCGACGGTTCGCGCATGACGTTCGGCGCGCCCGTCACCCGCACCGCGGTGCTCACCTATGACAAGAACGCGGCGGATGCTTCCGGCCAAGTCCCGTCGAACACGACGCCGGACACGACGCAGACGGCGTCCTCCAAGTCAACCGGCAAGGTGTTCGACCTCGTGCAGCGCACCACCACGCATGAGGACGGCAGCGTGACCGTCAAGACCATCGACACGAGCACGGACGTGGTGTCCGGCTGCCAGGTCTACTATCCGGCCGGCCAGCGCATCACCCTGGCGACCATGGCGAAGGACGACGACTGCTGGGATTCCAGCATGCTGTCGCGTCCGGGCCACACCCAGCTGGGTTGGAACCAGGACCGGAACGCGACCCAGGCGCAGGCCCAGGTCACGATGGTCGAGGGCGGCATGACCGTGTACGCGGTGTGGGTCAGCAACCCGGTCCTCACCTACGACACGAACAAGCCGAGCACATGGTCGGGCCAGATGCCGTCCACCCCGGCGTCCGTATCCGTGGCTTACAACACGGCCGCCGCGGACGGCTCCGGCTGGGCCGCGGGCGACACGTCGAAGATCAGGGGATACAAGTTCCTCGGCTGGTACACAGCCCCGCAGGACAACACGGGCCTCTACCAGTGGGCCACGCCCCTGACCGGCAACGTCACCGTGTACGCGCACTGGCAGCGGTTGCAGGCCAACGTGGTCTACAACGCGAACGGCGGCACCGGTTCGCATCCGAACACGACCGGCTGGCAGTATTCGGATGTGACCATTCCCGGTGACACGTCCAAGTCGTTCAAACGCGACAAGTACGTGTTCAAGGGTTGGGGCACTAAACCCGGTAAGGCGGACGTCGTCTATAAGGACGGCAGCAAGGTCGCATTGCAGGACAAGGACATCACCCTGTACGCACAATGGCAGGAGGTTCACGAGAACTTCGTCGAAACGGGCGGTATCGGCCTGCCGATCGCCATCGCGGGCGGCGTCCTGCTGCTCATGTTCGGCATCGGCTCGACCGTCATGCTCACCAGACGCATGAACGGCCACGGCATGCCGGACGACGAGTGACCGGAACCCGGTGACGGAAGGGCCGGCGGACGGCCATCCACCAACTCCATTCGGACGTGGGCGGAATGGTCCGGACGCCGGCCCTTCCCGTTGCCCATCCCCGTCGATATTCGTGGAACGGATCGTGGCAAAGGTATGGACGTTATGGATTGGGATTGGATCATCGAGGGCGAACGTGCTTCGGAGGGACGTCGCATGCGGCGCCTGCGCCGCATGCGCGCACGGCATGCGAGACGCGTGTTCCGCGCACTCATCGCCGTCACGGTCGTGTTCTGCCTGGCGGGCGTGGGCACGTTCGCTTGGCTTGGCGTGGAACAGGCCGGAGCGGCCCGCAGGGCGGCCGAATCGTCCGCCCTGGCCGCGAAGGACGACCATTCCGCCGAGAAGTACGCGCGCATGGTCGCCGCGGCCCGCGAGTACAACCGGAGGCTCGCCGCCACGCCGCATGTCATCGGAGAGACGTCCGGCAAGGACGGGACCATCGATGGTGATTTCGGGTTCAAATCGGACACGGAATACCAGAACCTGCTGGATTTCGGCGACGGGATCATGGCGACCATCGAGATCCCGTCCATCGGCGTGGACCTGCCCGTCCGGCACGGGGCCGACGCGTACGCGTTGGAGAACGGTGCGGGACACCTTCACGGCACCAGCCTGCCCGTCGGCGGGCAAAGCACCCACAGTGTGATCACCGGACATACGGGAGTGGCCGACAAGGCCCTGTTCACCCGGCTCACCGAATTGAGGAAGGGTGACGTGTTCTACGTGAGGGTCGCAGCCCAGACCCTCGCCTACAAGGTCGAACGCATCCGCAAGGTCGATCCGGACGATCTGCGCGACGTGCGCATCCAGCCGGGACGCGACCTGGTGACGCTGGTCACCTGCACTCCGATCTTCCTGAACACGTATCGGCTGCTCGTCACGGGCGAACGCGTGAGCATGCCGGACGACGCGCCCTATCCCGAGGACGCGCCCAGGACCACCGGCCGTGACGCGCGCCCGCTGCTCGTGTCCGGTGTGGCATTGCTCGCGGGCATGCCCGTGGCGATGGTCGAGTCCAGGCCACGCGTCCGTCCGTACGGACGTCACGGCATGAAACGGTAGACGCCCACACGCCGGCACCGCCTCATGCGGGGTAGACTGGTGGGTATGCGCGCCATATGCCTCCGCGACCGCGACACGCCGATGGCGCCGATATCGGATTGGGGGCACGTGGAATGGTTGTCGGAAACGTCGCAGGGATGTTTCCATTGGAGCCACGACCCCGATACGGGGCATGGCATTGGAGGGAGAATTATGAACAAGAAGGCTTTCGCAACGGCCGTCGCATCCGTGGCCGTCGCGGGCACCATCGCCGCGCCGGCAATGGCCGACGAGACCGCGACCACCCCGGTCGAACAGGCCCAGCAGGCCGTCGAGCAGGCCCA
>OLOM01001929.1_pt1 | contig 13231 bp, 10 predicted proteins | sample 1672531 | NCBI WGS metagenome assembly OLOM01 (sample SAMEA3136696, study PRJEB25190) | human gut metagenome | reverse complement strand
AAACAATCCCTTTTTTTTCAAAACATATGTTATAATAAAAAATGTATGCCGCTGTCACCAAAACCAAAAAGAGACTGGCGGCAGATGATAAGGAGCGAGCAACATGGAAATACAGTTATGGCGAAGTATTTTGTGCCCTTACGAGCTGGCTGTCAAAGAACTGACAGTCAAGTTTAAACATATGATAGAAGAGTATCACGAAAATGATCGTTATTCTCCCATTGAACAAGTCAGTGGAAGAGTAAAAAGCGTTTCCAGTATCCTGGAGAAAATGCAGCGTAAAGATATCCCGATCGAACAGCTGGAAACAGAAATGGAAGATCTGGCAGGAGTACGGATCATTTGTCAGTTTGAAGAAGATATCGATACCGTTGCTGCGATCATCCGAAAAAGAACAGATATGGAAGTCAAAAGTGAAAAGAACTATCTGACGCATATCAAGCAGAGCGGTTACCGGAGTTATCACATGATCCTTTATTATACAGTGGAGACTATTCATGGGCCGAAACGGCTTCAGGTAGAAATACAGATCCGTACCATGGCAATGAATTTCTGGGCAACGATCGAACATTCCCTTCAGTATAAATACAAAGGTGATATGCCTCCTCATGTAGCAGAACGTCTTAGTAAAGCATCCGATGCGATCATTTCGCTGGATCATGAAATGTCTTCTGTGCGCAATGAGATCATGGATGCCCAGAATTCATCTCAGATGCAGTCCAATCTTGTAAAGGATATTCTGAATAATATTGAAAATCTCTACCGTGTTTCCAGTGAACGGGAAGTCAGCAAAATACAGGATGAGTTCCTGCGGGTATTCAAAACCAAGGATCTGCGTCAGCTGGAACGCTTCCACAGGCAGCTGGATATCATTGCAGAGGGTTATCGTGCCCAGGCAGTCCATCACAGCATATGAACACAGGGCAGACAGTACTAATACACATACATACGAGGAATTATAAATGCAGGATTTTTTACCAGTTACAAGAGAAGATATGAAGTCAAGAGGCTGGGATGAGTTGGATTTTGTCTACGTGACAGGAGATGCCTACGTGGATCATCCGTCTTTTGGATCTGCGATCATTGGACGTCTTCTGGAAAGCAGAGGATATCGTGTAGGCATGATCCCTCAGCCTGACTGGCGAAAGAAAGAGAGCATCCAGGTGTTCGGGGAACCGCGCCTGGGTTTTCTCGTTACAGCAGGAAACATGGATTCCATGGTGAATCATTATACGGTTTCCAAAAAGCACCGAAGCACAGATGCCTATTCTCCGGGAGGAAAAATGGGATTAAGACCGGACAGGGCTTCTGTTGTATACAGCAATCTGATCCGGCAGACCTATAAACATACGCCTATCATTCTTGGCGGGATCGAAGCCAGCCTTCGAAGAATGGCACATTACGATTATTGGGAAAATAAGGTCAAGCACAGTATTCTGATCGATTCCGGTGCGGATCTGATCTCTTATGGAATGGGGGAACATTCCATCCTGGAGATCGCAGAAGCCCTGCAAAGCGGGATTCCGGTCCAGGAGATCACATATGTGGCAGGGACGGTTTTTAAAAGCCACGATATCAGCAGGGTTTACGATCCGGTGGTCCTTCCGTCATTTGAACAGGTACAGACCGATAAAAAAGCTTATGCGGACAGCTTTGCCATTCAGTACCGAAACACAGATCCATTTACAGCAAAGCCTCTGGCAGAATCTTATGGGAACCGTGGATATGTGATACAGAATCCACCATCTCAGCCTCTGACGCAGATGGAAATGGACGATGTTTACGATCTGCCTTATACAGGACGATATCATCCCATGTACCAGAAAGAAGGCGGGATTCCGGCACTGAAAGAGATCAAATTCAGTCTGACCAGCAACAGAGGATGCTTTGGAAGCTGTAATTTCTGTGCGCTGACCTTTCATCAGGGCCGTATCCTTCAGACAAGAAGTCACGATTCCATTCTGAAAGAAGCTAAAAAGATGACGGAGGATCCGGATTTTAAAGGCTATATCCATGATGTAGGAGGCCCTACGGCTGATTTTCGTTATCCTTCCTGCAAAAAGCAGCTGACAAAAGGAGTCTGCAAGGAGCGGCAGTGCCTGTTTCCTTCTCCGTGTAAGAATCTGACGGTAGACCACAAGGATTATCTTCAGCTTCTCAGAAAGGTCAGGAATATCCCCAAAGTCAAAAAAGTTTTTGTCCGTTCCGGCATTCGGTTTGATTATCTGATGGCAGACCCGGATAAAACTTTTCTTAATGAGCTTGTGAAATATCACATCAGCGGTCAGCTGCGAGTAGCACCGGAGCATGTTTCTGATGAAGTCCTGAAGTTTATGGGCAAACCCAGGCACGAGGTTTATGAGGGCTTTCTGAAGGAATATGAAAAAGCAAATGCGCGGACTGGTAAGCAGCAATATGCCGTTCCGTATTTCATGTCGTCCCATCCCGGGTGTACAATGAAGGAAGCCGTGAAGCTTGCGGAATACGTCCGTGATCTTGGATTTACGCCGGAGCAGGTTCAGGATTTTTATCCAACGCCATCAACACTTTCTACCTGTATGTATTACACAGGAATCCATCCGCTGACAGGCGAAAAGGTATATGTGCCGAAAAATCCACACGAAAAAGCAATACAGCGAGCACTGATGCAGTATAAAAATCCGGAAAATCGCGAACTGGTCCTGGAAGGACTTAAGATGACCGGACGTATGGATCTGGTCGGCTTTGGACCGAAATGTCTGATCCGTCCCAGAGAGCTTCATAAAAAAGCCAAAAAAACACAGACAAGGAGTTCGGCACATGAAAGATACCAGAAAAAGAAAAACAAAAAAAGGTGATTTCGGTTATTTTAACAGCGAAAAAAAACGAAGACTCCTGATCACCGCAGGATTATTTTCGCTTCCACTGCTCATTTTCTTTGTGGCGTGGGCCGTCAACGGAACAAGAATGACAGTCTGGACGGTTCTGACCGTAGTAGGCTGTCTGCCAGGATGTAAATCCATGGTAAGCCTGATCATGATCCTGTTACGTCATCCTATGGATGAAAAGCTCTATAAAGAGATCCGCAAGCATGCCGGTGACTTGGTCATGTCCTATGAAATGTACATGACTTTTTATGAGAAAAGCGGTTATCTGGACGCTGTTGCCGTGTGCGGAAATACAGTAGTGGGTTATACCAGTGATCCAAAAGCAGATATCGCCTACCTTGCAGAGCAGTCACAGAAAATCATCCGTAAAAACGGATATAAAGTAGATGTAAAGATCCTGAGGGACCTGAAACCCTATCTGGAACGTCTGGATTCCATGAATGAGCACAAAGAATCTTTGAGAAACGGGATTAAATTCACGCCGGATGAGCGATACCCGGATCTTTCCAGGGAAGAACTGATCAAACATACGATCCTGGCAATCTGTCTGTAGGAGCATTATATAATGAAAGAATTTATCATTAACGAAAACGAGGCCGGACAGCGTTTTGACAAATATCTGGCCAAGCTTCTTCGTGAAGCTCCAAAGAGCTTTTTCTATAAAATGATGAGGAAAAAAAATATCACGCTCAATGGAAAAAAAGCCACCGGGAATGAAAAGCTGTTTTCAGGAGATCATGTAAAACTGTTTTTAAGTGATGAAACATTTGAAAAATTCAGCGGAAATGATTCTGCTCCACGGGCACATTATGCTCTGGATATCATTTACGAGGATGAAAATATCCTGTTGATCAACAAACCGGCAGGAATGCTTTCTCAGCCTGCTGATGACGGAACCCCTTCACTGGTAGAATATCTGACTGGCTATCTTCTGAAAAATGGCTCTCTTACAGAGAATGATCTGAGAACCTTTCGTCCTTCCGTATGCAACCGCCTTGACCGCAATACCAGCGGACTTATAGCGGCAGGCAAAAGCCTTTCCGGTCTGCAGGAACTTTCAGGGATGTTCAAGTCCAGGGAACTTCATAAATATTACCTCTGTCTTGTGGAGGGAGTTTTAAAAGAAGAAAGATATATCAAAGGTTATCTGGCAAAAGATAAAAAAAGCAATAAAGTAACCATCTATAAACAAGAGAAAGAAAATGCCCTTCCAGTGGAAACAAAGTATTATCCGTTGGGTACCAATGGAACCCGTACTCTTCTTAAGGTTGAACTGATCACAGGACGTGCACATCAGATTCGTGCTCACCTTGCTTCGGAGGGACATTCGATTGTTGGTGATCCCAAATATGGAAAAGCCGATAAAAAACTGAAAGGACAGCTGCTTCATTCTTTTCGAATGGAGTTTCCATCTATGAAAGGAAGCCTGTCATATTTATCCGGGAAGGTCTTTACGGCACCGCTTCCGGAAATCTTTCTCAGAACACTAAAAGAGGAAAAGTTGGAGGAGAGTTATTATGAAAATCTGGAATGAAATATGGGATTACGTCAAGATGATCATCATCGTGGTAGTTGTAGTCCTGGTTATCAACAATGTAGTACTGATCAATGCAAAGATCCCGTCAGAATCTATGGAAAATACCATTATGACCGGGGATCGTATCTTTGGCTATCGTCTGGCCTATGGTCTGAATATGGATGTATTTGGTCACGAGATCTCAAAAAAATGGAAAGATCCGGAACGCTTTGACATTGTGATCTTCAAATATCCGGATGATGAGTCCCAGCTGTTCATCAAACGTATCATCGGTCTTCCTGGAGATAAAGTAGAGATCAAAGATGGTAAAGTTTATATCAATGATTCAGAGACACCTCTGGATGATTCCTTTGTGTCGGAAACTCCTCTTGGAAGCTTCGGACCATACGAAGTACCGGAAAACTGTTACTTTATGATGGGAGACAACCGTAACAATTCCAAGGATTCCCGATACTGGCAGAATACATATGTACAGTTTGATCAGATCGTCGGAAAGGCGGAGATCCGTTATTTCCCATCCATCAAACTTCTAAATTAAAGGGCAGACTTTATGGCAACATGGAACAGCAGAGGACTTCGTGGTTCTACTCTGGAGGAACTTATCAATCGTACCAATGAGCAGTACAGGGAAAAGGGACTGGCCCTCATCCAGAAAATTCCGACACCTATCACTCCGGTTAAAATGGATAAAACCTCCCGGCATATCACGCTGGCATATTTTGAACAGAAAAGTACCGTAGATTATATCGGAGCAGTACAGGGAATCCCTGTCTGCTTCGATGCAAAAGAATGCTGTGTAAAAACTTTTCCCCTTGCGAACATTCATCCTCATCAGGTAGCATTTATGGATGAGTTTGAAAAGCAGAAGGGGATTGCTTTTTTTCTGATCTATTTCAGCGCAGATAATGTTTTTTATTATCTTACCCTTCGTAAGCTGAAGGAATTCTGGAAAAGGATGGAAGATGGCGGGCGAAAAAGTTTTCGTCGGGAAGAGCTGGACGAGGAATTTTATCTTTCCGGAAAAAATGGATTTCTGGTTCCTTATCTGGAAGGGATCCAGAAAGATCTGCAATTACGGGATTGACTTTTGGAAAGGTTTCCTATATAATCAAATTTAAGTTTTTCTGTGGTAGCATGGTAGCGAATTAAAGTGAAACACAGAAAATCTCAAAACGTGTTACGGAGGAAATGAACATGCAGCGTATTTTTCATACACCTGAAGGTGTGCGGGACATTTATGGAGAGGAATGCAGCCGCAAAAAACGGCTCCAGAGGGAGCTCCACCAGGTGTTTTCAAGATATGGATATGAAGATATAGAAACACCGGGATTTGAGTATTTTGAAGTGTTCAGCAATGAAGTAGGAACGATCCCATCCAAGGATTTATATAAATTTTTTGACAGAGAGGGAAACACACTTGTCCTCAGACCTGACTTTACACCGTCTGTTTCCAGAGCATGTGCAACTTATTTTGATCCGGAAAAAGGACCTGTAAGGCTTTGTTATACCGGAAATACATTTATCAACAATTCCAGTTACAGAGGTCAGATGAAGGAAAATACTCAGATGGGTGTTGAGCATATGGGAGATGATTCTGCAGCAGCAGATGCTGAGATCCTTGCTATGACCGTGGAGTGTCTGAAGGCAGCAGGACTTACCGAATTCCAGGTTAGCGTAGGCCAGGTAGATTATTATAAATCCCTGCTTGCAGAGGCAGATCTGGAGCCGGAGATAGAAGAGCATCTTCGTGAGCTGATCTCTCAGAAGAATTATTTTGGTGTGGAAGAGCTTCTTAAGGAACAGAATTTAGGCGATAACCTTTCCAAGGCTTTTGCTGAACTGCCTCAGATGTTCGGTTCAGCAGAAGTGCTGGAAAAAGCAAAAAAGCTCACCTCCAATCCGGAAGCACTTTCTGCAGTAAAACGACTGGAAGAAATTTATGAGATTCTGAAAGTATACGGCTGTGAGAAATACATTGCTTTTGATTTTGGAATGCTCAGTAAGTTCCGTTATTATACAGGGATCATTTTCCAGGCTTATACATATGGAACCGGTGAACCCCTGATCAAGGGCGGACGCTACAACGAATTGATGAAGCATTTCGGAAAACCGGCTTCTTCCATTGGATTTGCCATTGTGGTCGATAACCTGATGCTCGCGCTTTCCAGACAGAAGCTGACCGTTCCGGCTGGCGATAAAACCATTGTGATCACTTATGATCCGGGAAATCTGAAAAAAGCGATCCAGGAAGCAATGGCGCTTCGAAATAAAGGTAAAAAAGTGGCATTGTGCCCGGCAAAGGAGGAGCAGGACTGATGAGATATCTTACATTTGCCCTCACAAAAGGGCGTCTGGCCAGCAAAACACTGGATATGTTTGAGAAGATCGGTATTACATGTGAGGAGATGCGTGACAAAGATTCCCGAAAGCTGATCTTTACCAATGAGGAACTGAAGCTGAAGTTTTTCCTTGCAAAAGGTCCGGATGTGCCGACTTATGTAGAGTATGGTGCAGCAGATATCGGTATCGTAGGTAAGGATACCATTCTGGAAGAAGGAAGAAAGCTATATGAGGTTATGGATCTTGGATTTGGAGCATGCCGCATGTGCGTATGCGGCCCTGAAAGCGCCAGAGAAGTCCTGAATAACAATCAGCTGATCCGTGTAGCTACAAAATATCCAAATATTGCAAAGGATTACTTCTATAACAAAAAGCATCAGACTGTGGAGATCATTAAGCTGAACGGTTCCATCGAGCTTGCACCGATCGTAGGACTTTCCGAGGTTATCGTGGATATCGTGGAAACCGGAAGCACCCTTCGCGAGAATGGCCTGAAGGTGCTGGAAGAAGTCTGCCCGCTGTCTGCACGTATGGTAGTCAATCAGGTCAGCATGAAAATGGAAGATGAACGGATCCGCAAACTGATCACAGAACTTCGAGGTGTGATCAAATAAACTGAATAACAGATGAACCTCCAAAATACAGAAAGAAGGCAGAATTTATTATGCGTAAGGTAAAACTCACCAAAGAATCTACAAAAGATATTCTGGAAACTCTCTTAAAAAGAAGCCCTAATAATTATGGAAAATACGAGGATGCAGTAGCAAATATCCTTGCCAAAGTAAAAGCAGAGGGAGATACCGCGTTATTTGCATTTACCAGAGAATTTGATAAAGTCGAAGTGACAAAGGATACGATCCGTGTAACCCCTGAGGAGATCGAGGAAGCATACAAGCTGGTAGATCCTTCCCTGATCGATGTGATCAAAAAAGCATTGGTGAATATCCGCAGCTATCACGAAAAGCAGCTTCAGAACAGCTGGTTCACAAGCACAACAGACGGAACCATGCTTGGTCAGAAGGTAACCGCTCTGAACTGTGTAGGTGTTTACGTTCCCGGTGGAAAGGCTGTATATCCGTCTTCCGTGCTGATGAATATCGTTCCTGCAAAAGTTGCCGGTGTTGACCGTATTGTAATGACAACACCTCCTGGAAAAGACGGAAAAGTAAATCCAAGCACACTTGTTGCTGCCAACGAAGCCGGAGCAGATGAAATCTATAAAGTGGGTGGTGCACAGGCCATCGGAGCACTTGCATATGGAACCGAGAGTATTCCAAAGGTTGACAAGATCGTAGGACCCGGAAATATTTTTGTTGCGCTTGCAAAAAAGGCAGTTTATGGATACGTAAGCATTGATTCTATTGCCGGCCCAAGCGAGATCCTCGTTCTTGCAGATGAGACTGCAAATCCTCGTTATATTGCAGCAGATCTTCTTTCTCAGGCAGAACATGATGAGATGGCATCTGCGATCCTGATCACAACAAATGAGGAATTTGCAGATCAGGTAGATAAAGAAGTCAGAGGTTTTGTTGAGGTACTTTCCAGAAAAGCCATTATTGAGAAATCCCTGGAGAACTTTGGTTATATCCTGATCGCAGAAGATATGGACGAGGCCATTGAGGCTGCCAATGAAATTGCTTCTGAACATATGGAGATCGTCACAAAGAATCCTTTTGAAGATATGATGAAGGTACGAAATGCAGGTGCGATCTTTATCGGAGAGCACAGCTCTGAACCCCTTGGAGATTATTTTGCAGGACCAAACCATGTGCTTCCTACCAATGGAACTGCCAAATTTTTCTCCGCACTTTCTGTAGATGATTTTATCAAAAAATCCAGTATTGTATATTATTCCAGGGAAGCACTCCGAAAGATCCACAAGGACATTATCCAGTTTGCCACATCGGAACAGCTGACTGCACACGCAAATTCCATTGCAGTCCGTTTTGAGGAAGAGGACAAGGAGAACGAATAATGGCAAGAGAAGCACTGATCGAAAGAAACACAAAAGAAACGCAGATACGTCTGCAGCTGAATATTGATGGAACAGGAAGTTCCGATATTGATACAGGCATTGGCTTTTTTGACCATATGCTGGACGGTTTTACGCGCCATGGACTGTATGATCTTACGCTGAGAGTCCACGGTGATCTGAATGTAGATGATCATCACACCATTGAAGATACAGGGATCGTCCTTGGAAACGCTATCCGTGAGGCAGTTGGCGACAAAAAAGGGATCAAACGTTACGGCAGCTGTATCCTTCCTATGGATGAAGTGCTTGTGCTCTGCGCAGTAGATCTTTCCGGAAGACCTTATCTTGGATGGGATGCAGCGTTTTCTACGGAAAAAATAGGAGATATGGCTACAGAGATGGTAAGGGAATTCTTTTATGCAGTATCCTATTCCGCAGCAATGAATCTTCACATCAAGGTTCTTTCCGGAGGAAACAGCCATCATGTGGCAGAGGCCATGTTTAAAAGCTTTGCGAAAGCCCTTGATGCAGCAACACAGTACGATTCCCGGATCACAGACGTGCTTTCTACCAAGGGAAGCCTCTGATACATAAAGGAGACCACTTATGAACAAACAGTTGATCCCATGCCTTTATCTTCATTCAGAAAAGGCGGTAACAGGATTTGGACAGAGAAATCTTTTCGGAGACGGAAATGTAGAAACACTTGCAAAATTTTACGGTGACAATGGGGCAGATGAGCTTCTGGTATTTGACTTTTCTTCCGCAGATGCAGAGCATGACCGTGCGATCGGAAAAATCCGTGATATCTGTCAGGTATCTGAGATCCCGGTGATCGCAGCGGGAAATATCAAACGTATGGAAGATGTAAAAAAGCTGATCTATGCGGGATGTGCCAAAGTTGTACTGAATTTTTCGAAAGAGAATAATATCAAGCTTCTGGAAGAAGTATCCCGGCGCTTTGGAAAAGAGCGTATGATGATCAGCATCTCTGATCTGAGAGAATTCACAGAAAATCAGGATCTGATCGAAACATATGCAGACACTGTTCTGGCTTTGGACACTGTCGAAAATGAAATTGCAGAGATTTCTCAGATTTCCATTGTTCTTCATACCGATGAAAACAGATCTGAGAACGTTTTGGAGCTTTTAGGAGAACCAGCTGTGTCCGGACTTTGCGGTGCTTATGTAAGCAGTCTTGAAAATGATCTGCATACATTTAAGGAAACCTGCGAAGAAGCCGGAATTCCGGTAAACACATATAAAAGTAATATTGCATGGTCGGACTTTAAATTAAACAGTGACGGAATGGTTCCGGTTATTGTCCAGGATTACCGGACGGATGAAGTACTGATGCTGGCCTATATGAATGAGCTTGCTTTTAACACAACATTGAAGCTTGGAAAAATGACATACTGGAGCCGCAGCCGGAATGAGCTCTGGACCAAAGGTCTGACATCCGGACACGTACAGTATGTAAAGTCTCTTACTATTGACTGTGATAATGATACGATCCTTGCCAAAGTGGAGCAGGTGGGCGCAGCCTGCCATACAGGAAACCGTACCTGTTTCTTCAAACCGCTGATGAAAAAAGAGTACGATGATACCAACCCACTTCACGTGTTCCAGAATGTGTATGATGTGATCACTGACCGAAAAGAACATCCAAAGGAAGGTTCCTATACCAATTATCTTTTTGATAAAGGAATCGACAAGATTTTGAAAAAAGTCGGTGAAGAATGCACAGAGATCGTCATTGCAGCCAAAAATCCGGATAAAGAAGAGATTAAATACGAAATTTCAGATTTTCTTTATCATATGATGGTACTCATGGTGGAAAAAGGAGTCAGCTGGGAAGAAATCACCAAAGAATTGGTAAAAAGATAAATTATATATCATTCAGGAAAAAAGCTTTTGTACGTCGGATCAGAATGAACGGTTACGAAAGCTTTTTTCTGTTTTCCCGGAATCTTAAAAGAATATGTACAATTTCGGTTAGGCATGATATACTTATCGTCAAAAGTGCGGAAATATAAAAAAGGAAAAGGGAAACAACCAATGATCAAAATTGATGACTGGGTGATTGAAAAAGGAGAGAAGGCACAGGGGAAAATTAAGATCACAGGATACGGCATAGCAATGCCGGCAACTGTGATATGCGGAGTGAAAGACGGACCGACGATACTGATCACAGCAGGAATACACAGTGCGGAGTATGTGGGGATCCAGGCGGCAATGGAACTTGCAAAAGAATTTCAACCGGAAGAACTGAAGGGAAATGTGATCATCGTTCCACTGGTCAATGTCAGTGGCTTTGAGCATCGCACCATGAGTCTGGTCTATGAGGATGGCAAGAACCTGAACCGCGTTTTCCCCGGAGATCCTGAGGGAACAGCTGCAGATCGTATTGCCTATGCTATAGTGACAAAGCTTTTTTCCATAGCAGATTATTATATCGACCTGCATAGCGGAGATGGGTTCGAACAGCTTCATCCCTATGTTTATTATGTAGGGGTTGTAGATGAAAAGACAGCAGAGAAGTCATTACATATGGCACGGCATATCGGCGTAAAATATGTGGTCCGTTCCACAACCGCCACAGGTGGCGCCTACAATTATGCTTCTTCTCTTGGAATTCCAAGTATTCTCATCGAAAGAGGCGGACACAGCTACTGGACCTGGGAGGAAGTAGAACAGGATAAAAGAGACGTCCGTCACCTTGTTTTTCATCTCCAGGGAAAGGCGTGTCATGGTCTGAAGCATTACCGTCAGATGCTTCTTGAAAATGTAGTCTATGAATATGCGCCGTATACAGGATGCTGGTATCCATCCAAGAAGCCTGGAGAGTACTTCTTTAAGGGAGAAGAATTAGGTGAACTGAGAGATTACTATGGAAATTTACTTTACACATCTATTGCAACTGAAAACGGAGTCGTACTTTATCAAACAGCCAGTCTGAACATTATTGAAGACGGACCAATGATCGCATATGCAGCGATCACGGAGACTCTGACCTGATAGTAAACAACCTTTTCAGAACGCTTCTGTCTGAAATCATATTGAAACAGTAAGAAAACCGGGTTTTACCATTTGCTATTCTATTTGTAAAAACAGCGAGGTAAAATCCGTGTTTTTTTAGCAGATCAGATAAATCCAATTGTCAAATCCCCCATGGGGGATATATACAATTCAAGCATCTTTAACAAAATTTATGAGTTTTCTAAAAATATAACATTTTTCCATAGACATAAACTATAGTTTTATCATATAATGTTGCAGTAATTTAACAGCATTTGCTGATTTTCACATCAGCCGTTGTAAGTTCTGAGAGGATTAATAGGGAAACCGGTGTAAATCCGGTACGATCCCGTCACTGTAAGGGGGAATCCTCAGACAAAGTACCACTGGTCGAGTACGTGAGAAATAGACCGGGAAGGTGTCTGAGGGTAAGGATCCTAAGTCAGGAGACCTGCTTGCAATTGTTTTAAAATGATTCTTACGGAAGATAGGAAGCATATTTATTTTGTGTGCCCGTATTTCGTCACGGGCTTTTTTCGTGCAAATTTCTAAAATTCCATGCATGTTCTGCATATTAAGAATCCAATAGTTTCTTTTATCTAACTAAATTAAAACGGCAATGTTAAAATCGCATCAAATGAGGAAAGGAGTAAAACGTGACAAAGAAACAAGTAGGAAAAAGATTTCTCCAGATCATCATTGTATTATTTGGAATCAGCTTTTTCACATTTGGACTGACCTACCTGTCACCTGGTGATCCTGCGGAGATCATGCTGACAGAGTGTGGTAATCTTCCTACACCGGAGCTTCTGGAACAGACAAGACATGAGCTTGGCCTTGATCAGCCCTTTCTCGTGCAGTATGGTTCCTGGCTGAAGGGTGTTGTTACAGGAGATATGGGACAGTCCTATTCTTTCAAAATGCCGGTAACAGATAAACTGGTATCCTGTTTCTGGCCGACGCTGAGGATGTCGTTGCTGGCACTTCTGATGATGGTCATTATTTCCATACCGCTTGGAATCCTGGCCGCTGTATATCAGAACAAATTCCCGGATTATTTTGTGAGAGGAATTACCTTTGTGGGAGTATCTGTTCCAAGCTTCTGGCTGGGCCTGATCCTTCTCAGCATCTTTGGTGTTCAGCTTCGCTGGATCAATGTTGCAGGAGGCAGTACGGATTTTAAATCCATGATCCTCCCGGCGCTGACTCTTGCACTTGCCATGTCTGCAAAATATACCAGACAGGTAAGAAGTGCAGTACTGGAGGAACTTCACCAGGATTATGTCACAGGTGCAAGAATGCGTGGAATCAAGGAAAGCGTTATCCTCTGGAAACACGTTCTTCCTAACGTAATGCTTCCTCTGGTAACATTGCTGGGACTTTCCCTTGGAAGTCTTCTGGGAGGTACTGCAGTTGTAGAGATCATTTACAACTGGCCTGGAATGGGAAATATGGCAGTAAAGGCAATTTCCTGTCGTGACTATCCTCTTGTAC
>OLOM01001926.1_pt1 | contig 13241 bp, 8 predicted proteins | sample 1672531 | NCBI WGS metagenome assembly OLOM01 (sample SAMEA3136696, study PRJEB25190) | human gut metagenome | reverse complement strand
TCTTGACAAGATTGATTGCAAAATTGAAGCAAACCAAATGATAAACGATAATTTATATGAGATGGTCAACGCTTATTACACATCGCTTTTTAAGGATGTTGAATGCGAAATGACCACCATCGGCAACTATGCCGAGCGCATATACAGTGGTGGAACTCCAACAACATCAAACGCTGCATATTGGGATGGCGCGTTCGGTTGGTTTTCATCCGGCGAGACACGAAATCGTTTTGTGATCTCAACAGAGAAGACCATTACGCAAGCTGGTATTGACAATTCTTCTACCAAACTTGCGGCGAAGCACGATATTGTCATGGCATCTGCCGGTCAAGGCTTTACGAGAGGTCAGACATCCATGCTCTTGATTGATACTTATGTCAATCAGTCCGTAATCGTCATTCATGCCGAGAGGAAAGTCCTGCCGTATCTGTTTTGGAACTTGGCAAACCGGTATGAAGAACTTCGCGCAATCTCAGACTCAAGTAGTATTCGAGGTAGTTTGACAACAAAAATGATCGCCGCATTTGAAATTCCTCTCGCAAATGAGGAATCACTTCAAGCATTTGCTGATTTTTCTTGGTCTGTTATACCTAAAATCGAGAATAACCTTCTCGAAAATGAGCGTTTGGCTGCGCTGCGAGACAACTTATTGCCGAAGCTCATGTCCGGCGAGATCGATGTTTCCAACATCCAGCTCTAAGCCGCTAAATTATCGTTTATCACAACAGAAGGGACTCTAAAATGACGAATGCCGAGATTTTTATAGATAAGTATAAGCAACTTGAGGAAGTTGTCAGATCGGCTTACAACCTTAAAAATAGTGAATCCATTTCATACTGTCTAAACGAACAAGCAAAATTTCAAAAATTTAGGGATGACATTAAATACTGCCAAGAGGTCCGAAATTTACTTAGCCACAAGAAAAAGGTATCAAATTTCTTTGCGGTTGAGCCAAGCCAGCAAATGATAACATTTATTGAGGGGCTAATTCAGAAAATTCAAAAAAGACCACGATGCAGTGACATTCAGGTAAAAATCGGGCAGGTATATTGGCAAACCGTGGACGGCAATGTCAAAGAAACAATAAAAGCCATGCGCGAACACCTGTACACGCATATACCAATCTTAGAGAACGGCACTGTCATTGGCGTTTTCGATGAAAACTCAATTTTTTGCTATCTGGCGGATGAAGAAATTGTGGAAATAAGCAACGAACTCACATTTAACGATATAAAGCGGTACATATCCTTAAACGGACGAGAAATGGAGGATTTTCTGTTTTTCAAGCCCACCCAATATGTAGAAGAATTAGAAAATAAATTTGAAGAATATTATAAAAAGGGAAAGCGTGTTGGTATTGCGTTCTTAACGCAAAATGGTACGGCAACCGAGAAACTGCAGGGAATCGTTACGCCTTGGGATATAATTTCCGCTGCAGAGTAAGCAAAAGGAGCATCGCACGATGATGTTTTCGGAAAGCACATTTGAGCAAGCCATCATTGAACTATTTGAAAATATGGGCTACACCCATATCTATGCCCCGGATATGGACAGGGACTATACCAGCCCCCTGCTGGACGACGAACTGCGCAACAGCTTGGCGCGGTTGAACAAAGCCCTGCCATCGGATGCCATAGAGGAAGCTATCTCCAAACTTAAAAACTTCGACAGTGGCAGCCTTGTGCAGAAAAACATGGTCTTTATGGACTATCTGCAAAACGGTATTACGGTAAAGTTTTTTGAAAAGGGCGAAGAACGCTCCGCGATTGCCCGTTTGGTAGACTATCAGAATGTGCAGAACAACTCCTTTTATGTGGTGAATCAGCTTACCTTTTTAGAGAGCGGCAACAACCGCCGTCCGGACATTATTCTGTTCATCAACGGTCTGCCGCTGGTTTTGATGGAATTAAAAAGCCCCTCCAAGGACGAAGTGGGCGCAGAGAACGCCTACAATCAGATCCGCAACTATATGCAGGATATTCCATCCCTGTTCTATTACAACGCCGTCTGCGTAATCAGCGACCTTTCCACCAACAAGGCCGGGACGATCACCTCCGGGCTTGACCGCTTTATGGAGTGGAAAAGTAAAGATGGACAATATGAGGACAACGCGGCTGTCCAGTTTGATACTTTCTATGAGGGAATGTTCCAGAAATACCGGCTGCTGGATATTCTGAAAAACTTTATTCTGTTCTCCGGCGATGCGCAAAAGCCTATAAAGATTCTGGCGGGATATCATCAGTATTTCGCTGTGCGCAAGGCTATTGAACGCGCGATTGTAGCCACCCGCACGGACGGCAAAGGTGGCGTATTTTGGCATACGCAGGGCAGCGGCAAGTCGCTGTCCATGGTGTTCTATGCCCATTTGCTTCAAGAAGCCTTGGACAGCCCCACCATTGTTGTTATGACTGACCGCATCGACCTTGACGATCAGCTGTTCACCCAATTCTGCAAGTGCGCGCCGTTCCTGCGGCAGACCCCTGTGCAGGCTGAAAGCAAGGAAAACCTGAAAGCACTGCTGGAAGATAGGCAAGCCAACGGCATTATCTTTACCACGATGTTCAAGTTTGAGCGCGGCGAGCGTCCGCTGTCCGAGCGCCGGAATATTGTAGTCATGGCCGACGAAGCCCATCGCGGGCAATATGGCTTCGATGAAAAGATTGTTTTGACTGAAAATGCGCAAGGCGAAAAAGAAGCCCACACAGTCGTAGGCAATGCGCGTGTTATCCATGACGCCCTGCCCAATGCAACTTTTATTGGCTTTACGGGCACACCGATTTCCGCTAAAGACCGCAACACCCGCGAGGTATTTGGCGATTACATCGACATTTACGACATGACCCAAGCGGTCGAGGACGGCGCTACCCGTCCCGTGTATTATGAGAGCCGCGTTGTCCACTTGAAGCTGGATCAAAACACACTGGCGCTGATTGACTCCACTTATGATATTTTGGAGCAGCAGTCAGACACCAACACCATTGAGAAAAGCAAAAAAATGCTGGGGCAGATGGAGAGTGTGCTGGGGGCAGACTCTACCATTCAGTCCTTGTGTGAAGATATTGTTGCCCATTACGAAAAATACCGCGCCAATCTGCTGACAGGCAAGGCAATGATTGTTGCCTATTCCCGCCCCATCGCTATGAAAATCTACCGCAAGATTTTGGAATTGCGTCCATCGTGGAAAGAGAAAATTGGCGTTGTTATGACGGGCGGCAACAATGACCCGGAGGATTGGAAAGAGGTTATTGGCACAAAAGCCCACAAAGAAGAACTTGCCCGTAAGTTCAAAGACAACAACGACCCGATGAAGATCGCCATCGTGGTAGATATGTGGCTGACCGGGTTTGATGTGCCGTCCTTAGCCACGATGTATGTGTACAAGCCCATGCACGGTTACAATCTGATGCAGGCTATTGCCCGCGTAAACCGCGTTTTCAAGGACAAAGAGGGCGGTTTAATCGTTGACTATGTGGGCATTGCTGCGGCGCTGAAAGCGGCCATGAAAGAGTACACAAAGCGTGATCAATCCCGCTATGGCGATATGAATATCGCCAAGGTCGCTTACCCGAAGTTCCGTGAAAAATTGCAGGTCTGCAAGGATTTGCTGCATGGGTACGACTTCAGCGGTTTTATCGGCGGCACACCATTGACGATGGCAAAGCTGGTTACGGGCGGCGTGAACTTTGTTTTGGATGCAAAGCATCCGGAGCGCAAGGATTTGTTCTTGAAAGAGGCGCTGCTGTTAAAACAGGCACACTCCCTGTGCTCCAGCATGAGCAACGAACAAGAGCGCCACGAAGCGGCTTACATGGAAGCCGTGCGCTCTACGGTAATAAAGGTCACCTATGGCGGTAACGGTGGCAAGACGCTTTCTCTGAAAGAAATCAATGCGCAAATTAACGAGCTATTGAAAGCCAGTATCCAAAGCGAGGGCGTTATCAGCCTGTTTGACAGCAAATCTGCTGGCGAAAACATCAGCCTGTTTGACCCAGCCGTCTTGGAAGAAATCTCGAAGATGAAAGAGAAGAATATCGCAGTCGAGATTTTGAAAAAGTTGATGGCCGAGCAGGTGTCCGTGTACAAGCGAACCAATGTTGTACAATCCCAGAAATTCTCCGAGAAAATCACGCAGTTGATGAACGCCTACTACAACGGTTTGATCGACAATGAGGAAGTCATCAAAGAACTGCTGAAAACAGCCGAGGAGATTACCAACCTGTACAAGAACGGGGAAAAGCTGGGCTTAACGCAGGAAGAATTGGCTTTCTACGATGCACTGACGAAGCCGGAGCATATCAAGGATTTTTACGAGAACGACCAACTGATTGCCTTAACCCATGAGCTAACCGATATGCTGCGGAAGAACCGCACGATTGACTGGCAGAAAAAAGAAACCGCTCGCGCCAGTATGCGTAAGATGGTGAAGCGGCTTCTGAAAAAGTATAAGTATCCCCCGGAGGATTATGATACGGCAATCAGTACGGTTATCAGTCAGTGCGAGATGTGGACGGATAATGTGATGGATGCGTAAATAAGAGAGGTTTTTCGAATGAAAACAGATGATGAAAACGCTAATGTTTTAGATGTGGATTTTTTTCAAAAAGCCTATAAAAAGCTGAAGTCAAGCGCATATTACGATAAAACCAATCTGTCCCTGCGCGACCGCATTGCGTGTGCAGAGTCCGAAACGGACATTGACGATACGCTCAGGAAATTATGTGACGCTCTGCAAAGTGACTTTTGGGATAATTATGCAGAAGACATCTTGTCAAAGATACGCTGCATTCATCTTCCTAAAAAGATTGCAGAATCATCTCCTACATCTTCGGGCTCTGACAAAAAGCAGGGGACCCTTATTCTGAATAGCCGAAACGCGAAAGAAATTTATTTTGACGAAGATGGAATTCAGACGTTCATTGATATGCCTGTCGAGGGACATATTCTTGGCGTTGTGTGGATTATGCTTATCGGCTGGCAATTAGATAAGGAGTATACAAATTGCTACGGGAATCGCATCAGAGAAAAGCTGTACAATGAACTGTCTGACAATGTCACTTTCTCGCCGTACTTGTTTGAGCCCTATTATCAAAAGTACGAGAGCTGGCGAGATAAGGCGCTAGACATTGCACAGGAACATCTGAAACGCGACAATGTACTTATAACTACGCTAGATTTTACCCGATTCTATTATTCAGTGGATATTACTACCGAATTTATGGAGTCTTTACTTAAAAAGACTCGTTTCGAAGATTCGCAGCGTATAACCTATGAGCGCCTGAATGCCTTTGTAGAAAGTGTTATCACTAGATACTCTGAAGTTTATTTCAGTGAGATACAAGAGGCTTTCCCAAGGAAGATATTACCAATCGGTTTTTTGCCGTCTAACGTATTGGCTAATGAATGCTTGCATAAATTTGATGGTGCCATTTTAGACGGCTGGAATCCCATTTACTATGGACGTTATGTTGACGATATTTTGATCGTTGAAAAAGTAGAAAAAGGAAGTGCTATTGAAGAAGCCTATAAACATTCAGAACTCACTTTTGAAAAAGCATTTGATCACTATGTTGTAAATGGCGATCGGTGGAACGGTCTTTCCTGCGATGAAGCTGTCCAGAAAGAGAAACGCGCACTATTTGAGAAAACGAATGTAGACAAAGATACAGTAGAATATTCCGTTTTGCCAAAATTTACAACGCCGCTTGGACCACAAACAAAAATCACCTTGCAGGCTCAAAAGGTAAAAATTTTCTATTTTGAGCGTGGGCAATCGGAAGCGCTCATTACATGCTTCCGAGAAAAGATTTCCAAAAACAAATCCGAATTTCGCAATATGCCGGAGGATGACCCCGTTTTCCAAAAAGATGACTATACGGAAATATATGTTATGGATCAAACGGGTGTCAACAAACTCCGTGATGTGAACGGTCTGAAACTTGATAAATACGAGCTGTCAAAGTATTTGGGGAAATATCAACGGATCAGCGGTATTGTTACCGACAAAAAAGAACATCCGTTTGTAAAAGATATCAAGAAAATCTTTGATGATGCAGCGCTTATTGAAAATTACACGCTATGGGAACGCATTATAACGATTCTGTTTATGAATCATTACTATGATGAACTTTTTGATTTTATCGGCATGGCAAAACATGCCATTGATAAAACAACAAGCTACGACGACAATATCACGAAGCGTTTTCAAGTATCATTAAACAAGTGTCTGATATCCTGCTTGGCAAGAACGTTTGCCTTATATCAAGCAGACAAAAAGTTACATGTTGACTGTTCGCCGTTGAAAGAGAAATCATCTGAAATTCGCAATATCGTTGACATGGCTTTGTTGCTGGCAAAGAGTTACCTTAAGAGCCGTATGTTTGACAAAACATTGTGCGCAGTATGGCCGGAATTGATTTTTACGCTCTGCAAAAGCAATGATGTTTCGTTTAATCTCTCCTCCTATACCGAAACCCTAAGATTTATAGGGGAAAATGCTTCCACAGAAAAAGGTCATGCCGTTTCTTTCGACATCGGGGATTTCCAGTATGCGTACTATCCCTACCTCGTGACAATGGCCGAGATTTCATTGGCGAATTTGATGCTTCGCATTGCAACGGGAACTTCTCTGGAATGCGCCAACGATGTCCATAAAAATGAGCAAATTTATGTTTGGGTAAACTACCGGCATAAAGAATTGGGTGATACCTCGTGTGAGATCAGGCACATTGGTAACTTACGGCAGCATCTATTTATAAAAGTTGGCGATGAGAAATTCACAAGTGTTAATGTTGCCATTTCCAGTCTGAAAATGTCTGATGATAACTTTAGATTGGCTCACATGAAACGCCCTAACAGAAGCTATGATCGGTATCAGAAAATTGCATTTCTGGTAAATACAGCCTTGAAAGAGAGTGCAAATCTGCTGGTCATGCCAGAAGCCTGCACACCTTTGGAATGGCTGCCTGTACTGGCGCGAACAAGTTCGCGCAATAATATGGCTATCATCACCGGCGTGGAACATATTTTTTCGGGCACAAATGTTTATAATCTAACAGCCGTAATTCTTCCCTATACGGATAGAAAAACCGGTGCGCAAGGTGCGCATATATTCTATCACTCTAAAAATCATTTTGCGCCGGGGGAATTGCAGCTTATACGAGGCAACCTCTTGCAACCATTTGAAGGTAATGGTAGTTCAAAGAACCAAAGCAGTTATGAACTTTACAACTGGAATGACTTTTTGTTTTCTGTCTATTGCTGCTATGAACTCACATCAATTGCGGATCGATCTATATTCCAGTCTTTTGCGGATGCTATAATCGCTGTCGAATGGAACCACGATGTCAATTATTATAGCAATATCATCGAGTCATTAAGCCGAGATGTTCATTGCTACTGCATTCAGGTAAACACATCTGATTATGGCGATAGTCGTATTACACAGCCAACAAAAACAGAGAAAAAAGACATTCTAAGGACAAAAGGCGGAGCAAACGCTGCTGTGTTGGTCGGTAAAATTGAAATTGCAAAGTTGCGCGAGTTCCAAGCAAAAACATATGAACTTCAAAAAGATGATTCGACTTATAAGCCAACTCCGCCCAATTTCAATAGTAGAATTGCCTATCAAAAATCAACGGGACAATTATCAGCGGACACCATAAAAGAACTGTTTACCTAAAAAGTCTTCTTGCAAGCCATCCATTCGGTGCTGTAAAATACAGCTAAAGAACTCACCAATGTGTTATATTGCTTTTTGCCGCATAGTCGTACGGCATTATAAAGCCGTACTTCCTATCGGCTCAAATGCAGGCTGTTTTTTCGCACTTAGTACAGTATAATATTATAAAGTGTAGGCAGGTGAAAAAAGTGCTAATGAATTCAAATGAATATATTACAGTTGTCGATACTATCAAAAAAGAAATTCGATCGGCACAGTATCGGACTGCAGTTCAGGCAAATACCGAACTGTTACGGTTGTATTATAGCATAGGCAAGGAAATAAACGTCCACAAAGTTTGGGGTAATAAGTTTATCGAAAACTTGTCAATGGATATTCGTGCTGATTATCCTACGAACAAGGGATTTTCTGTCCGAAATTTGAAGTATATGGCGAAATTTGCGGCCACTTATTCTGAGCAAGAATTTGTGCAACAGGCTGTTGCACAAATTCCTTGGGGCCATAATATTGTACTACTTGATAAAATCACTGATAGTGAGCAACGCCGTTGGTATGCGGAGACTTGCCAAAAGAACGGCTGGTCACGGAATGTTCTTATTCATCAAATAGAAAGCGGATTATACGAGAGACAGGTTTTAAACAGTAAGGTTTCCAACTTTAAGCAGCGGTTACCTTCTCCACAGAGCGAACTGGCTACACAGACAATGAAGGATCCTTATGTGTTTGATTTCATTCCGTTCAGAGAGGATATGCTGGAACGGGACATTGAGCAAGCCCTTGTACGAGATGTTACAAAACTTCTGTTAGAATTAGGAACCGGCTTTGCATTTTTGGGAAATCAGTACCACCTGAATGTTGGTGGTGATGATTTTTATATTGACCTACTTTTTTACAATTTGAATTTGCGTTGCTATGTAGTGGTGGAACTTAAGACGGGAGAGTTCAAGCCGGAATATGCTGGGCAACTCAACTTTTATCTATCAGCAGTAGATGGTATCTTAAAAAAGGATGTCGATAACCCATCCATCGGTCTACTGCTTTGCAAGAGCAAAAACAATCTCGTGGCAGAATACTCCTTAAAAGACATATCAAAGCCTATCGGCGTGAGCGAGTATAAGGTTACGAGTAACCTTACCGGGGAATTGGAAAAGCAGTTGCCTTCGGTGGAAGATATTCAAAATAGAATTAAATGAGCCTTTTTGAAATTTGTTAAAAGTATTTTTACCGTATGTTCTTACAGAGTTTATTTGCATTTTGACCACCATTTGACCACTACTGTGCAGCGGCACCGCAAAATGTCGGAAAAGCCTGTTGTGACAACCAACAACGGGCTTTTTCTTATTTTGGTCGTAACTGTGCAGAGCCAACAAAATTTACGTTTTAGCGTCTGTTTGCGCCGCCTTGTCGTAGTTCTCCGACTGAATACCTATTTTCAACTGCGCTACTTTATATTTTGCACAACTAAAATCGCCGTATTATCGTTTGTATTTTTGGGCGTGCCGTTCGATTTTTTCATCTCTCTTGAGGGTCGTTTTTTGCGGTGTGGAACTACGACTCTTGAGCGATGCTCAACTCAGCTAAACTTATTCTAAATATATCTTGCGCAAGCCTTGCTTTTTGTATAAGATAAAAATATACAAATATTATCTGCACATCTAGGATACGTTTGGAGGGCTGTACATGAATGACGCCACAGAAATCTACATCTTAAAAAAAACGCATTGCCTATCTGGAAAGTCTTCTCTCAGCCCACAATATTTCCTTTGATGCTCCGGATGTTCCCGGTAGTCAAAGTATAATTGCCCCGATTTCTGTGGTCATCAGCCCAACTCATGCCCGTTTCTTCTATTCCTTATTTCACGGGCGCAGTGACGTCTACGCCAAACGTGCGGTGATGAAAAGCGGAAAAGCCGGGTATTTTCCTGTCTGTGAAAATCTGTGGCGATACGGCGTCTGCCCAAAAGCAGACCGTCAAAAGGTCAAGTGTGCGTCCTGTCCCAATCGCAGCTGGGCGCCGCTGAATCAACGCGCATTGATGGCGCATCTGACCGGAGAAAAATCCGATGGCAGCGACGTGATCGGCATCTATCCTCTGCTGCCGGATGACACCTGCCGGTTCCTCGTTTTTGATTTTGATGACCATGAAGCATCCCCCGGCACGGTGTGGCAGGAGGATGTGGATGCTTTGCGCCAAATTTGCAGCCAGAACAGTGTGCCTTGCTACGTGGAACGTTCCCGTTCCGGCAGCGGCGCACATGTCTGGCTGTTTTTTGATGCACCGATTCCCGCCGAGCTGGTTCGCAGATTCGGATCAGCGCTGCTTACTAAGGGCGCGGAATCCGTCAATTTAAAAGACTTCAAAACCTATGACCGTATGCTGCCTGCACAGGAGCATTTGCCCGAGGGTGGTCTTGGCAACCTGATTGCGCTGCCGCTGCAGGGGCAGGCGCTTCGGCAGGGCAATAGTGCATTTGTGGATGAAAGCCGGAACGCCTATCCCGATCAGTGGGAATATCTGAAATCCGTACAGCGGATCAGCAAGGAATTTGTAGAGAGAAAAACAGCACTATGGAGTGCGGATGGTGAATTAGGTACACTTTCTAAAACAGAAGATATAGAAGATACTGAAAAGCCGTGGGAAAAATCATCTCAGGCGTTCCATTCGGAGGATGCCGGACAGCCGCTTTCTATAACGCTTGCCAACGGCATTTACATAGACACAGCAGGCTTAAAGCCTCGTCTGCAAAATGCGTTACGGCGGCTGGCGGCATACAGCAATCCAGAGTTTTACAAAAAGAAAGCGCTGGGATTTTCCACTCGCAATATTCCCCGCATCGTTTTCTGCGGTGAGGATGTCGGCAGCTATATTCATTTGCCGCGCGGTTGTGCAGAAAAGTTGACCGCGCAATTGGACTCTGTTGGAATTTCCTACACAGTAAGTGACGAACGCCAGGCAGGTCGCGAAATCAAGGTGGATTTCAAAGGCACTCTATACTCCCGGCAGGCGGACGCCGCCGCGAAAATATTGGAACATGATATCGGCGTACTCTGCGCCGCAACTGCCTTTGGTAAGACCGCTGTTGGTGCGTATCTGATAGCACAGCGCAAGGTCAACACGTTGGTTTTGGTTCACAACTCCGAGATTATGAAAAACTGGGTGGAAGATTTTGAAAAGTTCCTGCAAATCGACGAGGATCTGCCGGAGTACATCACCCCAAAAGGGCGGCGCAAAAAACGTAAAAGCGTCATCGGCACACTGTCCGGCGGACGCAATACGCTGGGCGGGATATTGGATGTTGCCATGATCACGTCCCTTGGGCAGAGCGACGACGTAAACCCGCTTATCAAGAATTACGGCATGGTCATCATGGACGAGTGCCACCACGCCGGGGCTGCTATTGCTGAAGATGTGTTGAACGCCGTTAATGCAAAATACGTTTACGGGCTGACTGCTACACCCAAGCGCGACGACGGGCAGGAGCAAAAAATCTTTATGCAGTTTGGTCCCATCCGCTACCGCTATACAGCCAAAGACCGCGCGGTTGCGCAAAATGTACGGCATTTTGTCTACCCGCGTTTTACGCGCTTGTTCGCGCCAAGCGCAAACAAACTCAGCTACAATCAAGCCCGCCGTGCCGTGGTGGGTAGCGCGGTACGCAATGAGCTGATTCTGACCGATGTGGTTTCCTGTCTGCAAGCCGGCCGCACACCCTTGGTGCTGACCAAAGAGAAAGAACATGCGGCGTTTTTGTACGCACAGTTGAAACCTAAAGCCGACCATACTTTTCTTTTGCAGGGCGGCAGCAGTGCCAGACAAAAAGAAGATCTGCGCGCCGAAATGCGGGCAGTTCCTCCAAACGAAAGTGTTGTGCTGGTGGCCATCGGGCAGTACATTGGCGAGGGATTCAACTTTCCGCGGCTGGACACGATGATGTTCACGATGCCCATTTCGTGGCAAGGCAACGTGGAGCAATATGCGGGTCGTTTACACCGCGATTACGAGGGCAAGCGAGATGTTATCATCTATGACTATGTAGATGCGCACATTCGTGTGTTGGAGTCCATGTATTACAAGCGATTGCGCACCTATAGGCGTATAGGATATGAAATTCTTGCTGCTCCTAACGAGGAAAAGCAGACTGTCAACGCAATTTTTGACAGCGAAAGCTATCTGCCTGTTTATGAAAAAGACTTGATGCAGGCACGCAAGAGCATCTATATTGCAAGCCCCGGATTGAACAAAAACAAGGTCCGGCGATTGATTGCGCTGGTAGAGGAGCAGCAGACTGCCGGGGTGATTGTGACTGTCATAACGCAACCTGCCGAGAGTTACCCCCAGACTCGCGTAGAGCCAACCAAAGCGCTGCAAACTGCGCTGACGGCGGCGGGGATTTACGTTGTGCCACAACCCGACCTGCACACCCATTTTGCAGTTATTGATCAGGAGATTGTGTGGTACGGCAGTACCAACCTACTATCACGCGATAAAGAAGATGACGGTCTGATGCGTATTGGCAGCAGGGATGTGGCGCTCGAGTTGTTGGAGGAAATAGGTCGATAGTTTGGCAAACAGGATTTACGCCGTTGACTTTTTCACGGTATCGTGATATAGTGATAGTAGGGAGATGATCGACATGCCAGTATTATCAAGATTCTATGGAATTATCATTCGTATGTATTTCCTGCAGAGTGAACACAATCCGCCGCATATTCACGCCATCTATAACGATGATGTTGCAGCCATTGACTACATGACAGGTGAAGTTCTTGAAGGCTATCTCCCTCCGAAAGCGCTGGCTATGGTGCGCGAATGGATTGCGTTGCATAAGGATACTTTGCAGGAAATCTGGGAAACGCAAGAGTTTAAGAAAATTCCGCCACTGGAGTAAGGAGGTTTCTTCTATGTTCCATAAGGTTAAAAGTGTATCACCTCTCCCTGATTATAAACTGAGCGTTGGATTTAGTGAGGGCATTGTAAAATTATATGACATAAAGCCTCTGTTTGAAAAGATTCCTGCGTTCACCTATCTGAAAGAGCACCCCGAAGAGTTTGCCTGTGTCAGCGTTGATGTCGGCGGCTACGGCATTATCTGGAGTGATGAATTGGACTTGTCCTGTGATGAATTATGGGAGCATGGTGAGCAGGTCAATACACCTTTTGATGGATTGATGTCTTTCGGGGATGCAAGCGAATTGTGGGGACTGAGTGAAAGCACCTTGCGAAAAGCCGTCTCTTACGGAAAACTTGTGAACGGCGTAGATGTTTGTAAGTTCGGAAAGCAGTGGGTTGTATCAAAAGCAGCTATGAAAAGAGCTTATGGTGAGACTAAGAGGTAATAATCCTTTTCCATCTGTTTGAAAAATTGACCACCATTTGACCACTACTGTGCAACGACACCACGAAATACCGGAAAAGCCTGTTGTGATAACCGACAACAGGCTTTTTCCTGTTTTGGCGGCAAATGTGCAGAACCAATAAAGTTCACGTTTCATCGTCAGTCTATACCACCCTGTCGTAGTTCTCCGACCCGGAAGGCCAGAGGTTCGAATCCTCCCGGTCGCA
>OLOM01001925.1_pt1 | contig 13242 bp, 8 predicted proteins | sample 1672531 | NCBI WGS metagenome assembly OLOM01 (sample SAMEA3136696, study PRJEB25190) | human gut metagenome | reverse complement strand
CGAAGTTGCGCGGGCCTCGGCGGCAGCTCGGGCAAAGCGCTTCGAAGCCGACGTGGGAGCGGGCGGCCCGGCAACCAGCACCGCGTCCGGCCCTTCAAGGTCGAACCAGCATGCATCCCGATGCGCCGCAGCAAGCCCGCATACGCGCACGCCACGCTTGCGAAGCCGCGCAGCCGCAGGCGCTTCATCAGGGCATATCCACAGCGCGTCGTCCCATTGCCGCGCTTTCACCTGAGTCAGCCCCTGCGAAGCGCGCACCACGTGCGGCGTGGCGCACCCCTGGCAAAACGCGTATTCGCCAACGAACTTCACACCCTCGGGAAGCGCGCAATCAGCCGCATAGGGCGGCGCAAAGAACAGCAGGTGCTCCCCATCCGCGGAAAGCAAGCTGCCCCCGTCCGCGCGATAGCTGGCATTCCCGGCGCTGACCGAGTACGTGCGACGCTCAAGCGGAGGCGTGACGCCAAGCAAATCGCACGCCTGCTCGCCGCCCGTGCTCACGGCCGCCCCTAAATGGATATGCCGACCCGGAAGCGCGGAAAACGCGCCTGCCCCGATACGGCGAACCGTGTCCGGCACCACCAGCACGTCAACGCCGATACCGCGTACCAACCGCCGCGCGAACGCCCCGGGCGCGATGCGCACGACGGGCTTTCCGTCCACAAACGATGGCAGCACAACAACAAGGTCCGTGGCCACCCCTGCTGCTTCTGCAAGTTTTCGCAGGTCAAACCCAACAAGCACATAACCCTCGTCCTCTTGCTGCACAGAGACGGCACACAAGTCAGCATCATGCTGCGGCACGGCAACGGCCGCCGCGCCGCCAACATCGTGCTGCGTTGCCGCCAACGCCAGCAGGTTCGCGCGGCGTGCATCGTCAACGCCCATACCCAGCGACCCAGCAGACAGCAAATCCCCGTCCGCCGACCCCGCAACCTCAGCAGCGCCCGGCGCCGCCGCGCCCGTCCATTCGCGATACGGAAGCAGCTGCGGCGACCACACTTCACCCGCCGCAGCACGCCCAGGCCGCACCACGCGCACGTCGTCAAGCTCAAGCGAAACCGGCGCCGCAAGCGCACGCCGCACCACATCTTCGGGCGTTTTGCCCCCTTCGGAAAACACCATCTTCGCCGATGCCGCCATCGCCGCACCCCCGCTCTTGAAACCGGTTTACCCTGTCAGTCGCCCATGCTACACTGCGACCGAAAGCGAAATCAAGCGCGAAGGGAGGGGACCGTGAGCGCGAACGCTACCGCACGACTTGCGCAAGAAGCGCTTGACCTCACGCGCAACAAGCTTCTTGCAAGCCTGCGTTTCTTAAACGCTGCGTTTTCCCAGGTCAAACCGCTTTCCATTCCCGGTCAAACGCTTGCAACCGACGGTACGTACTTGCGGTTCGACCCCGCAGACATCGCGCAACGCTTCGTGGACAGCCCCGAAGACCTTGCGCGCGCCTATCTGCACGTCATGCTGCACAACGTATTTCTGCACCCGTTCCCCACGGCGGCCATGCATGCCGCCTGCTGGGACGCCGCATGCGACATAGCCGTTGAAGCCGCCATCACGCAACTTGACCTGCCGAACACGCGCTCGGGCCGCACAGCAGCGCAGGCCGCAGCTGTTGCGCGCCTGCAAGCCGTATGCCCGCACCTAACCGCTGAGGCAATCTACCGCGCGCTTGTTGACCAGGAGCTTTCGCCCGAAGCCTTAGCCGAGCTGCGCGCCCCGTTCGCCGTCGACGACCACGAGCCGTGGCACCGCATGGCCGCGCAAGAAGCGCAGCAGCGCGAAAAAGAACAGGGGCAGCGGCAAGAAAACGCCGAAACGCAGCCTGCAGCTCCCGCTTCGCAAGCAGGCAAAAACGGCACCGATGCGCCCCTGCCGCCCGAAGCGCGCAACGCTAAGCCGAACCACAAGGCGCACCGCGGCATGTCGCTTGACGACATCACCGAAAAGCAGGCCCCCGAGCAGGCGCGCGGCGTTGCCGCAAACCGCTTCGCCAACACGGTGAACCTGGACCGCTCGCGCGAGCAGTGGAAAAACGCGGCGAACGAGATGGGCGTGCAGCTTGACTCCTACGTGAAGCTGTGGGGCGTGGAGGGGTCGAACCTTTCCATGAACCTGCGCGCCGTCACCCGCAAGCGGCGCGACTTCACCACGTTTCTGCGCAAGTTCGCCCACATGGGCGAGCATGTGCACGTCAACGACGACGAGTTCGATTACGTCTATTACTGCTACGGGCTTTCCCGTTACGGCAATCTGCCGCTTATCGAACCGCTTGAATACGTGGAGCAGCGCCGCATCAGGGATTTCGTCATAGCCATCGACACGTCGGCGTCCACGAAAGACGGCCTGGTCAGGCGTTTTCTTGAGCGCACGTACAGCGTTCTTGCCAATGAGACCAGCTTCTTTGCGCGCATGAACGTGCACCTGGTGCAGTGCGACGCGGCCGTCACGGACGTCGCGCGCGTCGAAAGTCTGGACGACTTGAACGACTATCTGAACGCGCTTGAGGTCAAAGGCCTTGGCGGCACGGATTTCCGCCCCGTGTTCGCGTACGTGCAAAACGCCATCGACCAGGGAGAATTCACGAACCTTGGCGGGCTGCTGTATTTCACCGACGGCCAAGGGACCTACCCCGCCCGCAAGCCCGCGTTCGATACCGCGTTTGTGTTCCCCGATGAGGAAACCGCCGATGCAAGCGCGCCCGTACCGCCGTGGGCCATGAAGGCCGTGTTGGACGACACGTTCTTAGAACAAGAGCTTGACCTGGCATAACGCCCCGCGCCATGCAACCGACAAGGAGCCACCATGGATATCAAACAAGCCAAACAGCAAATCAAGTACACCATGCAAGCGTATTTCGCAAAAGACGAGTTCGGCGGCTACGCCCTGCCGCCCCAACGCCAGCGCCCCGTTTTCCTGCTTGGCGCGCCGGGCATCGGCAAAACCGCCATCGTCGAGCAGATAGCCCAAGAGCTTGACGTGGGGTTCGTGGCCTACTCCATGACGCACCACACGCGCCAAAGCGCGCTAGGCCTGCCGTTCATCGTGCAAAAGCAGTACGGCGGCGAAATGTACGACGTATCCGAGTACACCATGAGCGAAATCATCGCCGCCGTGTACGACTCTATCGAGCAGACGGGGCACGCCGAGGGCATCCTGTTCCTTGACGAAATCAACTGCGTGTCCGAAACGCTCACGCCCGCCATGCTGCAGTTCTTGCAGTACAAAGTGTTCGGCCGCCACAAGGTGCCCGAGGGGTGGATTGTGGTGACCGCCGGCAACCCGCCCGAATACAACCGCACGGCGCGCGATTTCGACCTGGCAACGTGGGACCGCCTCAAGCGCATCGATGTTGAGCCCGACTACCAGGCGTGGCGCGAATACGCCCTGGCCAGCGGCGTGCATCCCGCCGTCATCACGTACCTTGACGTTGAACAGGAGCACTTCTATCACCTTGAGACCACCGCGGACGGCAAAGAGTTCGTCACGGCACGCGGCTGGGACGACCTTTCCAGCGCCATCAAGCTGTACGAAGCACAGGACCTGCCCGTCGACGATATCCTTATCGGGCAATACGTGCAGGCGCCCGAAATTGCCAAGCGCTTCGCCGTGTATTACGACCTGTTCACGAAATACCGTTCCGATTACCAAATCGACCGCGTCCTTGCCGGCACGGCCGAGGCCGATGTTGTGCAGCGCGCGCAGGAGGCGCCGTTCGACGAACGGGTGTCGCTGGTGGGGCTGATTTCCGATGCACTTTCGAACGCATTGCGCGAAGCGGTTCTGGAAGAGGGCGCTGTTGAGTTTACGCACCCCCGTCTTATGGGACTGCGCGATACGCTGGCCCAAAGCGAAACGAGCGATGCCACCGAGGCCGTGCGCGAGCTTGAAGCGAACATCCAGCAGCTTTTGCGCACCGACCGGGCAAGCGGTCTGCTTTCCGAGCAGAAATACCGTTCGTACGAGCGCGCGCTTGAGGTGCTTGAACGCGCGCAGCATCTGGCCGCCAATGGAGGAACCCTCACGTTTGACCAGGTGAAAGAAGCGTTCGGAGCGTTGCTTGACAAGCTTGAGCAGCGCGTCGGCGAAGGCGAGCAGGCACTTGACAACGCGCTTGCATTCGCCGAGCAGGCATTTGGCGAAGGCCAGGAGATGCTGCTGCTTATCACCGACCTGTCGGCAAACCGCTACAGCATGGCGTTCATCAACGCCCACGGCAACGAACGGTTTTTCGCGCACAACGCGAACCTGCAGTTCGGCGACCGCGGCGCTGATTTGGCGCAGCGCATCAAGCAGACCGCGCTCGACGAAAGCTAGGCCGCCCGCGAAAAAGTGGGGCGCGACTGTTTCCAGCCGCGCCCCACTAGCCCCGCAACGCCCTATTCCGGACGCTCTTGCTCTTCGCCAAGTTTCAGCACGTCCGCGAGCGTCATGCTATCCATGTAGTCCGTGATGGCGTCTCCCATGCCGCGCCAGAATTCGCGCGCCTCGCACGCATCAACCCGTTCGCACACGGCTTCGTCGTCCAAGCAGCTTACGAGCATGCACGATCCTTCCGTTGCCCGCAGCACATCCCCGATGCAGATTTCGGCAGGCGGGCGTTCAAGGTAGTACCCGCCATTCACGCCGCGAATGCTTTTCAGCACGCCGCCGCGCACAAGTGCACCGCCAAGCTGCTCGAGATACTTCACCGACAAGCCCAGCCGTTCGGCGGACTGGCGCATGGTAACAAGCGCGCCGGCTTGCCCCTGCTTTGCAATGTCTATTATGAGACGGAGCGCATAGCGCCCACGAGTTGAAACCATCATACGTATCGATCCACCTTTATTGCCGTTCGTCGCCTTTGGACGAACCTGGATGCGCTTGCTCCGCGAGTACAAGGTCATTCCTTCACGGTGAATCCCTGCATATGGCGGTTGAGAATCTTGCTGTGCATTTTACTTATAATTATATAGTTAACTTATTGAAAGCGGGTCTGTAATAGTTCTGTCATCGAAAAGATGCGTTCAAGCGGCGTGAAATGGCTGTGAACGGCATCTGAAATCCCCGCGTCTATAGCGGCTGTAGAACGGTTGTAATTCATTGCGTTTGCTAGGATTATCTTATGGATAAAAAACGAAACAGCACTCCGGCAACACGCCGGCCAACACACCAGCAACATGCAGCGCGCAATCGACAAGCATCTTCGCGTGGGCGCGCGAGCGCATCCCGCACGTGCACGCGTACGCGTGCACGTGCACATCAGCCGAAGCCCTCGCTTCCGCGCATCCCGCTTGCAGTTGCAGCCCTTGTGGCACTTGCGGTTGTTACGGGAATTGCCACAACCACATTTCTGAGCCAGCCTGCTTCTAATGCCGAAGCCCCTAGCAGCTCATCACGCACTGCCTACGTCAGTCCCTACGACTTTTCCGGCCTTGCGCTTTCAGGCGACCGCATGACCTATACGGAAAACGGCGTGCAGAAATCACAGGTAGGCATCGATGTGTCCGAACTTCAGGGCTCCATCAATTGGCCAGCTGTGAAAAACGACGGCATCTCGTTTGCATTCGTGCGCGCAGGATATCGCGGCACCACCGAAGGCGGATTGTTCACCGACAGCATGTTCGAGGAAAATCTCAGCAACGCCGCTGCAGCCGGCCTGCAAGTTGGCACGTATTTCTACTCGCAGGCAACCAGCGTTGAAGAAGCGCAGCAGGAAGCCGACCTTGTTTTGAGCTTGTTGAACGGACGCAACTTGGACTTGCCCATCGTGTTCGACCACGAGCAAGACACCACCACAGGTGCGCGCGGCAACAATGTCGACCGCGCCACGCTCACGGCCGCCGCAAGGGCATTTTGCGAACGCGTCGAGGCGGCCGGGTACACGTCGATGATTTACGGCAACAAAGTGGACATCGCCCGCCTTAACCTCAGCGATTTGGAAGGTCGCCTTGTGTGGTTCGCGGAATACAACGCAAACCAGCCTTCCGGGCAGTTCGATTTCGCACTGTGGCAATACACGAACAGCGGTAGCGTTTCCGGCATCTCGACCCCCGTTGATCTGAACCTCAGATTCACCGACGCCTTGTGATGGTGTTTGCAAGTTGCAACACCGCCCCCGCAAGACTTGAAGTCAACTCCATGTGATACGGTGGCGAAAACAAGCCGCAAAGGAGAACGTTCATGCAAACACCACGTTCAACAACGCCGTTGTCGCCCGAAATTCAACAGAAATACGATGCGCTCGCAAGCAACATCCAGCAGCTCGGGCACCTTGCCATCGCCTTTTCCGGCGGCGTCGATTCAACGCTGCTCCTCAAAGTTGCCCACGACGTGCTTGGCGAAAACGCTGTTGCCATCACAGCCCGCGCGCAGATGATTCCAGCCCGCGAAGTGCAAGAAGCAAGCGACTTCTGCAACATCGAGCACATCCGTCACATTATCATGGACGTTGACGCCCTTGCCATCGATGGCTTTGCGGAAAACCCTGCCAACCGCTGCTACGTGTGCAAAACCGCCCTGTTCGGCTGTATCTTGCAAAAAGCTGCCAACCTGGGGTTTTCCCACGTTGCCGAAGGCACGAACACCAGCGACCTTGGCGACTATCGCCCCGGCCTTAAGGCGCTTGCCGAGCTGTCCGTTGAAAGCCCCTTGCTGAAAGCCGGCCTTTCCAAAGCCGACGTGCGCGAGCTTTCGCACGCGCTGGGCCTTCCCACCTGGAACAAGCCTTCCTACGCCTGCCTTGCAAGCCGCGTGCCCTACGGCGACACCATCACCGCCGAAAAGCTGTCCGCCATCGAAACCGCCGAAGACCTGCTCATCGAAGCCGGGTTCGCGCAGGTCCGCTGTCGCGCGCACGGTAAGCTCGCGCGCATTGAGGTACCGCCTGCTCAGTGCGTTGCGCTTATGGAAGCCTTCACCGCCAGCGACCTTGCAGCGCGCATCCGCAACGCAGGGTTCGACTACGTTTCCGTTGATGCCGAAGGCTATCTATCAGGCAGCCTGAATCGCGCGATCGAGTAACGCCAGCAACTACACCAGAGCGCCCGCAAGCGCCACGCCTCTACAGGCGCTCAAGCCCGCTAATCCGCAATAGCCCAACCAACCGTGCCTCGCGGCCTTCCATACCATGCCACGCATATGCACGCTTCGATCGAAGCAGCTGCGATACAATCCGCCTGCAAATCACGACCGCCGCGAGCTACCATACGCAGCATTTTTGCGGTTGCCGAACGCGCTTCCCTTGCGCGCCGTTTTCTTCAGGTCCTTCAGCACGTCGGCTTCGCTTTCGCCTTCCACGCTTGCCCTGAGGCGCACCACCTCGTCACGCAAGCGCGCTGCTTCCTCAAAGTCCATGTTGCGCGAGGCCTCGGCCATGTCGTCTTCCATACTGGAAATAACGCGCAGCACTTCTTCGCGCGACAGCTCGGCAAGCTGCTTGTTCACCTCTTCAGAAGACACGTCGCCCATTTCCCCATGCACGTAGCTCATGATGTCAGTAACGGCCTTCGTCACCGTTTTCGGCGTGATGCCATGCTCTTTGTTGTACGCCATCTGGATGCTGCGGCGGCGCCGGGTTTCGCTGATTGCCAGGTCCATGGAATCCGTTGTTTTATCGGCATACATGATGACCTGGCCTTTCGCGTTACGTGCTGCACGGCCAATCGTCTGGATAAGGCTGCGCTGGTTGCGCAAGAAGCCCTCTTTGTCGGCGTCTAGGATGGCCACAAGCGTGACCTCGGGCAAGTCAAGGCCCTCACGCAGCAAGTTGATGCCCACCAGCACATCGAATTTACCCAAGCGCAGATCACGCAAAATGTCGACGCGTTCAAGCGTGCCGATATCGCTATGCATATAGCGCGCGCGGATGCCCCGGTCGAGCAAATGGTCCGTCAAATCCTCGGCCATCTTCTTCGTAAGCGTGGTAATCAGCACCCGTTCGCTACGGTCAGCGCGCTCCTTCGCCTCGTCGACGATATCATCGATTTGGCTGGCACTGCCGCGCACGATGATTTCAGGGTCAAGCAGGCCGGTAGGACGAATGATTTGCTCAACACGCTGCTGGCTCACCTTCAGCTCGTAGTCGCCTGGCGTGGCCGAAACGTACACGAACTGCGGAATGCGCTCCTCGAACTCATCGAAGCGCAGCGGACGGTTGTCCAAGCAGCTTGGCAAGCGGAACCCGTGCTCGGTAAGCGTGATCTTGCGGCTGCGGTCGCCTTCGTGCATGCCGCGAATCTGCGGCACCGTCACATGGCTTTCATCGATGATGCACAGGAAGTCTTTCGGGAAGTAATCGATAAGCGTGTACGGCGGCTCGCCCGGCTCACGCCCATCAAGATGGCGCGAATAGTTCTCGATGCCGCTGCAAAACCCCATAGTTTCCAGCATCTCAAGGTCGTAGTTCACGCGCATTTCCAAACGCTGCGCTTCAAGCAGCTTGCCTTCGTCTTTAAACTGCTGCAGGCGTTCGCGCAACTCTTCTTGAATGGTTTTGATGGCGTGCTCCATCTTCGGGCGCGCCGTGACGTAATGCGACGCCGGCCACACCGGCAACGCCTCGAAGCTTTGCAGCACCTCGCCCGTGACGTTGTCTATTTCGGCGATCTCCTCGATTTCGTCGCCCCAAAACTCAACGCGTATGGGATTGTCGGCATAAGGAGGAAACACATCGAGGTTGTCTCCGCGCACGCGGAACGTACCGCGCTTCAGCTCATAGTCGTTGCGATCGTACTGGATGTCAATAAGGTCATGAATAACCTGGTCGCGGTCCATTTCCTTCTGCTTGTCCAGAAACACCGCCATGCCCGCATAGTCCATAGGGCTGCCAATGCCGTATATGCAGCTGACCGAAGCCACCACGATGACATCGCGGCGCGACAGCAACGCGCTTGTTGCCGCATGGCGCAGCTTTTCCACCTCTTCGTTGATAGACGCGTCTTTCTCGATGAACGTGTCCGACGACGGCACATACGCCTCAGGCTGGTAATAGTCGTAGTACGAAACGAAGTACACCACCGCGTTGTCGGGGAAAAATTCCTTGAGCTCGCTTGCCAACTGCGCCGCTAAGGTTTTGTTCGGCGCCATGACCAACGTGGGCTTCTGCACGGCCTCGATGGTTTTCGCCATGGTGAACGTTTTTCCCGACCCCGTCACGCCCAGCAGCGTTTGATAGCGCAAGCCCTCTTCGATGCCCGACGCCAGCTTTTGTATGGCCTGCGGCTGGTCGCCCGACGGCTCGTACGGACTAACCACGTGAAACGGCGTGTTGGCAAGCCGCACTTCCGGCAGCTTGCCTTCCATTTCAACGCCTTCGATGTTCCTGAGATGACTGGACATACGCACCCTGCCTTGCACTCGGTTTAGGTCTTGCAGTCTAGCATGTCGCCAAGAAAAGAACAAGTGTACGTTTTATAACCAAAAAGAAAGGCCGCCTTAGCAGCCTTTCCCGTTTCTCCAACGAAACGCTAGTCCAACGTTTTAGCGTATTCCGTCCACCACGCGATAACTTTCTCGCGCAGCTGCTCGGGCGTGCCGTCGTTGTTGAACACCACATCGGCCTGCTCGATGCGCTCGGCATCGCTGATCTGGCGCGCAATGCGGTTGCGCACGTCCGTCTCGTCCCAACCGGATTTCACAGCGCGCTCGATGCGCGCGTCAAGCGGCGCAAGCACCGCAATAACCACGTCGGCGCCGTTGGCCATGGACGTTTGGCGGTTCTTGAACACGGAGTATTCCACCACAACGGCCTTGTTGCCTTCGCGCTCCAGCTCATCAAGCTGATCGGTGAACGACTCCTCGATGCGCGGCATGGAAATGCGGTTGAGCTTGCGCGTTTCCGCCGGCGTGGTGAACGCCTTCGCCGCAACCTTCGAGCGAACGACGCGCCCATCAGGGCCCAAGATATCCGCGCCGAAAGCCTCGACCAAGTCGTCCTTCACCGTATCCCACTCAAGGACATCGTGCCCAACTTTGTCAAGATCGATAAACGGAACGCCCTGCTCGGCCAGCACCTTGCGAGCCGTGGACTTGCCAGAACCCATGCCGCCGATAATGAACAGCTTTTTCATGCCCATGCCTTGCCTCCTTCACTTGCACCATCACGTTTCCATGATACACGTAAACCGTGCCCGACAGTCCGGGTGCAAGCAACCATTTGACAACAGGCGCGGTGGGCGGCGCTGGTATACTGAGGGCTATGCTGCAAATTTGGGAGAGCAGCAAATGAGAAGGGATCGAACATGCCGGAAACGCCGGCCACCAGGCACTACGGGAACCGCACGCACGTTGGTTCCGCACACGAAGCTCAGCAGGCTCAGCAACGCTCATACTCCGCTCGCACCGCCGGCAACGACGCATCTCGCCACGCTCACTCGCAGCATAGCGCCACACGTCCAGCCGCTTCGACAAACCATTCGCGTACCGCAAGCGCTCACATGCGCACGGCATCTGCGACTGGCACAAACGCACATGCATGCACCCATGCCTCGGAACGCGCCCAAACGCCTTCCGCCAACCGTAAGCGCGACGCGCAACCCGCTCCCAAGAAGAAGTCGCACTACATTCCCGCGCTCGACGGCCTGCGCGCGCTTGCCGTGCTCGGCGTCATCGCGTATCACATGGGCATGGCATGGGCACCCGGCGGCCTGCTTGGCGTCACGGTGTTCTTCGTCTTGTCCGGCTACCTTATTACCAGCCTTCTGCTGATCGAATGGGACAACACCGGCACCATCAACCTGCCGCAGTTTTGGCTACGGCGCATAAAACGCCTGTTCCCGGCCATCGCGTTCGTCATTATTTGCGTGGCTGCGCTCACCACCATCTTCGACCACAGCTTGCTTACCAAGCTGCGCGAGGACATGTGGGCCGCGCTGTGCTGGGTGACGAACTGGTGGTACATCCTGCGCGACGTGTCGTACTTCGATGCGCTGGGCGCGCCAAGCCCCGTCACGCACTTCTGGTCGCTGGCCATCGAGGAGCAGTTCTACGTCGTGTGGCCCGTGGTGCTGATTCTGGCCCACAAGTTCGGCGTGAAGCGCAGCCACATGCGCAACGCCACGCTGGTGCTGGTACTGGCTTCAGCACTTGAGATGGCGCTGCTGTTCAACCCCGATGCCGACCCCTCGCGCGTGTACTACGGCACCGACACGCGCGCGTTTAGCCTGCTCATCGGCGCATGGCTTGCCTTCGTGTGGCCCTCTAACCAGCTGGGCGCCAATAACGAGGTGCAGCTTGACCGCAACGTGCGCATCGCCCTTGACGCCGTGGGCGGCATCGCGCTTATCGGGCTGATTGCCATGATGGGCTGCATCGAGGGCACGTCGGCCATCATGTATCGCGGCGGCATTCTGCTGGCATCCATCATCACCATGGTAATCATCGCCGTTATCGTGCATCCGTCGTCCATCCTGGGCAAGGTGTTCTCCGCGAAGCCCCTAGTGTGGATCGGCCTGCGTTCGTACGGCATCTACCTGTGGCACTATCCCCTGTTGCTGCTGATGAACCCGCGCAGCAACATCGCCGGCACTCCTTGGTGGATGTACCTGGTGGAGCTTGCCGTTATGTTCGCCTGCGCGGCATTTTCCTACAAGTTCGTGGAAGACCCCATTCGCCACGGCTCCATCGGCACGTTCGTGAGCCGCGTGCGCTCGGGCGAGGTGTACCTGGCCGACTGGCTGCGCGATCACGCCATCCCCACCGCCGCAGCCGCAGCCGTTACGCTCGTGTGCGTTGGCGGGCTTATCTTCGTGCCGAACACGTCAGCTCTTGAAGGCGGCGACTTGCTGAAGGACGAAAGCGCTCACGTTGCCGGCGTTCCCGCTGCAAACGATGCCGCCACCGCCGAGAAGGCCAAGCTTGACGTGCTGATGATCGGCGACTCCGTTTCTGTGCGCGCCATCCCGAACTTCACGGAAACGTTCCCCTACGGCGCCATCGACGCCGCTGTGAACCGCCAGCTTACCGTGGGTGAAGACGTGTACCGCTCCTATGCCGAGCAGGGTATTGTCGGCGATATTGTCGTGTTCGCGTTGGGCACAAACGGCCAGGTAACCGATGAACAACTTGACGATTTGCTGGGCGAAGTGGGCACGGATAAGCACGTGTTCTTCGTGAACACACGCAGCCCGCAAACTTGGATGGCCGAAACGAACGCCGCGCTTGAACGCGCAGCTGACCGCTACGACAACGTGCAGGTTATCGACTGGTACAGCGCCAGCGCGCCGCACGGCGACTGGTTCGACGGCGACGGCACCCATCTGTCCCAAGACGGCGCCCAAGCCTACATCGACCTGGTGCACGATGCCATTGCCGACCTGCTGCCCGAGCACAAGCCCAACGACGAAGTGGCGAAAATCGAAACGCCCTACGAGCAGGCAACGAACGCCGCCATCAGTGCCCAAGAGTCCGCCGCACGCACGCTCGCCAACAACCTAGCCAACACCCTTGGCGAACAGACCGATCAGAACTAGCCAGCTTTGCCGCATTATTGCGAAGGGCCTGAAACGATGTCGTATCGTTTCGGGTCCTTCGTTTTTACGGTCGATGCCAACATCTCAGGAACGGAAAGCGCCAAGGCCCTGCCTTTCGCCGCAAATGCCCCCGCAATAACTTCTCTACCCGCTCTCAGCAAAGCGACAGCCCTGAATCCGCACGTCGAACTCGCACCATGTCGCCGACTCTTTCGCGCCCCGATACAAAACGAGCCCCCGGTAACAACCGGGAGCTCGTTCGCTGTTAAGCGGAAGCTTGAACGCTAGCGTTCAAGTTATTCGGCCTTGGCCTCAGCGGGCTTGTCAGCCTTCTTTTCACGCTTCTTGGCCGGCTTCTCCTCAGCCTGGATGGACTCGTCCACGGGGATCTCGAAGCCCATCTCAGCAGCAGCAGCCTTCATGGACAGGCTGATGCGACGACGATCGGGGTTGATCTCCATGACTTTGACCTTCACCATGTCGCCAGGCTTGACAACCTGAGCAGGCGTGTCGATGTGGCGCATAGCCATCTCGGAGATGTGCACCAGGCCCTCGATGGACTGGCCCAGCTCGACGAAGGCGCCGAACGGAACGGTCTTGGTGACCTTGCCGTCAACGATGGAGCCAACCGGATAGCTCTCGACGAGCTTGATCCACGGATCCTCGGTGGTCTGCTTCAGGCCCAGGGAGATGCGCTCACGCTGCAGGTCGACGTCCAGGACCTCAACCTCAACCTCGTCGCCGACCTTGACGACCTCGGACGGATGGTTGACGTGGTTCCAGGACA
>OLOM01001920.1_pt1 | contig 13254 bp, 14 predicted proteins | sample 1672531 | NCBI WGS metagenome assembly OLOM01 (sample SAMEA3136696, study PRJEB25190) | human gut metagenome | reverse complement strand
CGCGCAGGCCATCGCACGTCTCTACGCAACCTTGGTAGCAGCGGCAATGACCGCCTTCTTCGACCGGCTGCTCTTCTTCGTGCTCTCCATCATTCTCACCTTTGTCGGCGCTTTTTTATTGCTGAACCTCTTCTGTTTCGAAAAAGACACCGCCCATCTTCTACTGTTTCCGTTGCAGCCTTGCGATATTTTTACCGGTAAATACCTGCTGCTGCTTTGCCTCTGTTATGTCCTGGAGCTGGTGCTCTTGCTGCCGGCAGCCATCGTCCACACGCTCCACGAAGGAAGGCTTTCCGGCGCTGTCACCTATGGTGCCATCTTCCTGCTTCTGCCCATACTCACCCTCTTTCCGCTGCTCCTTATCACGACACTTTGTCTAAAACTTTCCAGTCTCCTTCATCGTCTTAAAACGGTTCTGGTAGGGCTCGGCATCCTGCTCTGCCTCTCGGCGAACATTTTCCTGCGTCTCCTTGCTGCTGACGCCTTTACCAAGCCGCTCGCCGCGCATCTCGATGCCTTCATTCTCCCCTTTCCTTATTACGATGCCTACCTGCACGCCCCTCCAGGACTTCAACTTCTCTGCGCCCTGCTTGTTTTACCAGCTTCCGTGCTCCTCTACCGCACTTTGAGCCATGGCATCATCGGCGCCAACTATATTCCAGCCGAACGCCGCACTCGCCCCCGCCGCGATACCTCGCCTTACCAGTCATCCGGCAAATTTGGCAGCTATTTTAAGAAAGAATACAAACGCTTCTTCCGCACGCCGGTGTACGTGGTCAACGGCCTATTTTGGATCCTTCTGCCACCCTTTATGCTGCCACTGTCTTTCCATATGACCTCGGCTGCGGAAAGCATCGAGCAAATACGAGCGCTCGTGTCAATGCCAGCGTTTTCAGTTTATGCCATCCTGTTCGCGCTGGCCGTCGTCGTGCTCCCCGCTTCTCTCAACGCCATCGCAGCCAGCAGTTTTTCCCGCGAAGGAGCCAGCTACTGGATCGTACAGCTCATTCCCTATTCAATGACACAGCAAACCTTGGTAAAGCTCCTCTTTTCCACCAGCCTTTCTCTGGCAGGATTATTCATCAACAGCGTGATCTTCTGGCTCTATTTTCAGTACAGCCCGCTGCAACTTCTAACGATCGTCTTTTTAGGCACCTTGTTTATCCTTCTCTACAACATTCTCGGCGTCCTCATTGACCGGCTGCATCCCAAACTGACCTGGGTCAATGAGAGCGAAGCCATCAAACAAAACATCAATGTACTCCTCGCCACACTCGCCGGCATTGTGCTTTCACTAGGCTTTCTCTACGCTGTCGTAACCATGCTTCAAAAAGACTGGCCGCCGGCCCTTGTGATCACACTCCTTACTTCCAGCCTCATCATTTTCATTGCGCTTGGCTTCAAATGCCTCTGCGTCCTCAAAGAATCCTAATCCTCCCGTCAATCCAAAGGAGAAATGACTTATGAACAAACAACAACGAACCACAGCCCTCTTGCTCGTTGGAACATTTTTACTGCTGTTCCTGGCAACCTTTTTCCTCCCGGACGAAATCCCCTTCCACTTCGACGCCAACGGAGAAGCAGGATGGTACGCAAGCAAATATTTTATCCTCTTGCTCACCCCCGTACCTTATCTGATTTATCATCAGTTCTCCCGCAAAACAAAATAATAACCATCCAAAAAAAGGCCCCACGCTCAAGCCCTCATCAAGACCTTGCCTGCTGAAACTTGGCGACCTTAATTATTCAAAAACCGCCGCTGACCGTGCACATAAAAGCTGCACGCCCAGCGGTGTTTTTTCCTCAGGCAGGATGCCCCACATGTTCTATTCAGTCTTGCTTTCGTAAAGCGGCCTCTTTCAGCCGCAAAAAACTTTCATCGCTGATAATGTGTTCAATCCGGCAGGCATCTGCCTCCGCCGTTTTCGGGGCAACGCTGGATAATGTTAAACCGTTTTCTCCGAGATTGAAGTCTCATGAAACAACGTGTATAATAAAAGATAACGACAAACGACGCGAAGATCAGGCGAAAGGAGACCCATTATGCATTATTCAGAGATTTTGTACCGCCCGCCGCAGGAATATGCCACACCACTTTTGGAAATCACTCAGGGCTGCACCCACAATACCTGCCGCTTTTGCACGATGTATCGCGAGTCGCCGTTTCGCATGACGCCGCTGGCGATTGTTGAAGAAGATTTACAGGAACTGGCCGAATGTGTGCCCCAGGCGACGCGCCTTTATTTCACTGGCGGCAACCCTTTTGCGCTGAGTTTTGCCAACCTCAAGGCACGGTTGGAGTTGGTGCGAAAATACCTGCCGCAGGTGAGAGAGATTGCCATGAACGCACGCATTGACGACATCACTCCGAAAAGCGATGAAGAGCTGACGGTGTTACGTTCTCTTGGCGTGACCGAGCTTTACATTGGTCAGGAAAGTGGCGATGACGCCACGCTGACCCTCGTTGGCAAAGGCATCACCGCCGCTGACATTCGCCGCGAATGCCGCCGTCTCGAAAAAGCGGGGATTCTCTATTGGTCCACCTTCCTCAACGGTGTCACAGACCGCAGTCTCAGCCACCAACACGCGCTGAACACTGCAGAGGTGTTCAATAGCCTGCATCAGAAAGCCATCGACATCACTTCTTTCACAATGTTCCCAGGCACACCTCTTGCCGAAGACGCTGCTACTGGGCACTTCACGCCAGTGAGTGAAAAAGAACGGTTGGAAGAACTGTTGCTTTTCATTGAATCGCTGGAGGTCGAGGCAGATATCTGGACCTCTCCAACCTCTGCCATTCGGCTGCTCGGCCATCTGCCTGAGGATCGAGAAACCATGATGGGGCAACTGATTGAGATGCTCACCCATCTGGATGAAACCGCCCTGACGGATCGACGAAAGAATATACAACATCTTTAATCGGACGATTTTTCCCACGGTGTTGTTTTCCAGCTTTTATTTGATCGCTCACATTTCTTACGAAAAATGATCTAAAACCCATCTTACCAAAGGAGATTCACACTCATGACCACTGTCTTTAAGGCCCTGTCGGATGACACACGGCGACAGATTTTGAAATTGCTTGCAGATGGTGATATGACAGCAAAAGATATTTCCGAACACTTCACAATATCCAGACCTGCCATTTCCAAGCATTTAGATATATTGAAAGAAGCAAACCTGGTGACCAGTGAACGCACAGGTATGTCTGTCACCTATTCTCTCAACGCTTCTGTACTGCAAACAACCTTAGGTGCTTTTCTGGGCTATTTCGATCACGCTATGCCTGCAAAAGAAGGCGACGGCAATGAAATGGTATAAATATTTAAATACGATCCTGCTCATTCTTTTCATTGCAGGAACCATCCTTTCGTACCAACATCTCCCCTCTGCAATCACGTTGTATATGCAAAGTCCACGTCGAACCGTGTTTATTGGGGTGAGTTTTTTCATTCTTTTCGTTTTGGCCTGTGCGGCAATACATCCCGAAAAAATCTCACGCAACAATAACGCCGTCAGGAACGAAACCACCCTCGTCGTTTTGAACCTTCTGGGACTCAGTGTTTTTCTGTTCTATTTTGTCACGATAGCACCCTATATCGGCTTTCAGCTCAACTCTCTAAAACTCATCGTCATCATCATTGGTTGCTTGCTGATTGTCGCTGGCAACTTTTTGCCGCAAATGCCTTTTCGCAGCCGCATCGGTTTCAAACTACCATAGATTTTAAAGGACAAACGCTGCTGGCAAAAAACGCACCGCTTCGCAGGCTATACCGCCATTCCCCTCGGCATTCTACAATGTCTGCTCGTCTTTTTTTGTCTCTAACACAAACCTTATCTTTTTATTCGGCGTTGGCCTATGGCTTTTGATTGTTTGCCTTTATTCGCTAACCGTCCTCAAAAAGCAATAGTCGCCACTCTTTTCCAGCCGTTCTTACAACAACATCATTATTCATGAATTTTCTTGCAAGGGCTTGAAAATCTTTGCGCGCTATGCTATTCTATGCTCAACAACGAAATATTTTAGACACAATGGAGAACACCACCAAAAGGGCGTTTATTTCATTGTGTCTTTTTTTGTGCAAAGGAGGAAGAACATGCGCGTCAATGGTAAAGATGTGCGGCTCTCGGTGCCGCTGGATCTCCTGTCGTATCTCTCGCAGGCTGGATTTAATGTGCAGCGCGTTGTGGTGGAGCGCAATGGCGCGATCATCACGCGCGAACATTTTGCGGAAACGCTGCTCGCAGACGATGACAGTCTGGAGGTGGTGCAGTTTGTCGGTGGTGGTTGAAAAATCGATTCGCTTAAACGGTGCGTCAGTCACGACGGCAGCCGAAACCTACGCGGATCTGCGCACAGATGCTGTCGACACGCTGATCGTAAACGGTCACGCGCGCCCCTGGCAGCAAATGGTCATCGAAGGAGACGATGTGCTGCTCTTCGCTGCGGACAAGCGGCCATCACCTGCGCTTTGGCGGGCGATCTACGATGCGCGTTATGGGCGCGATGTGATGGACCGGCTGCAGGCAGGCTCGGTAGCGATCTGCGGGCTCGGAGGACTGGGCTCGCTGGTGGCGTTGGAGCTGGGGCGTCTTGGCGTGGGCAGGCTTTTGCTCATCGATGGCGATGTGGTCGATCCAACGAATCTGGCAAGGCAGCACTATTTTGCCAGCCAGATCGGCCAGCGCAAAACGGATGCGCTGGCATCAACGCTTGCGGAGTGCGCACCGCTGACAGCGGTGGAAACGCGCTCTGTCTGGCTGAATGGTGATAACATCGCTTCTCTGCTGGCGCATTGGCCGATCATCTGCGAATGTATGGACCGACCGGAAACGAAAGCGCTGCTCACGCAATCGGTGCTCAGTGAATTGCCAGACGCAACGCTTGTCGGCGCCAGCGGCATGGCTGGTTATGGATCAGGCAATGCGATCGTGACAAATCGCGTGCTCCCTCGGCTTTACATGACTGGCGACGGCGCCAGCGAAGGCGAAGAAGGCATTGGTCTGATGGCGCCGCGCGTGGGACTCTGCGCGAGCGCGCAGGCAACAATGGTGATGCGGCTGTTGCTCGGCGAACCGACGCCATAGTGCTCTTAAAACTGCTCTTATGTGCTCTTATTTTTGAAAGGACGAATGATCAATGAACGATCTCTTACATCTTGGCGGTAAGGATTTCACCAGCCGCCTTATTCTCGGGAGCGGAAAATTCTCCCTCGATCTTATCACTGCTGTTATCGAAGAAGGCGGCGGCGAAATCATCACGCTGGCGCTGCGCCGTGCCAATCCTGATGGCGCGGAAGACATTCTTTCGCATATTCCTGAAGGTGTGACGCTTCTGCCAAACACCTCCGGAGCGCGCAACGCCGAAGAGGCTGTGCGTATCGCAGAGCTTTCCCGTGCCATGGGCTGCGGCAACTGGGTCAAGGTGGAAGTCATCAACGACAGCCGTTGGCTGCTCCCGGACAACGCCGAAACAGTCCGCGCCACAAAAATGCTCGCTGAACGCGGCTTTGTGGTGTTGCCATATATGTTCCCGGATCTCGACACAGCAAAAGCGCTGGTCGATGCCGGCGCCGCTGCTGTTATGCCGCTGGCTGCGCCGATCGGCACCAACCGCGGCCTCGTGCACAAAGCAGAGATCGCCGAGATCATCGCAAACATTGACCTTCCGATCATTGTCGATGCCGGCATTGGCAAACCAAGCCAGGCTGCTGAATCCATGGAAATGGGCGCTGACGCGATCATGTGCAACACAGCCATCGCCACCGCTGGCGACGTTCGTATGATGGCGCGCGCTTTCGGACTGGCTACTCAAGCCGGACGTCTCGCTTATCTCGCTAAACCTGGCCGTGTGCTGACAGATAAAGCCAGCGCATCCAGCCCACTCACCGGATTTTTGGAGGACTGAAAAATGATCGCAGAAACTTGGGATGTTATGACTTATCGCGAGGGCATGGACGAACTCGATCCAACCACCCTCAATACCGTACTCGACGCTGTAAAGGCGTACGATCCTGACAGCTATACGAGCGCAGATGTTGAAAGAGCGCTCGCAAACGACGAGTGCTCATTAGAAGATTTCAAAGCGCTCTTATCCCCTGCCGCCGAACCATATATTGAAGAAATGGCACAAAAGGCCCAGGCCATCACCCGCGCGCGTTTTGGCAACAGCGTCTCCCTCTTCACACCGCTGTACATTGCCAATTATTGCGACAATGGCTGCATCTACTGCGGTTTCAACTGCTCCAACAAGATCAAACGCAGCGCCCTCTCTCACGACGATCTCATCAAAGAGCTCGACACCATCGCGGCCACCGGTCTGCAGGATATCCTTATCCTTACCGGTGAAAGCCAGCGCATGAGTAGCGTAGAGTGGATCGGCGAAGCAATCAAACTTGCCGCCGAACGTTTCTCCACTGTCGGCATCGAAATCTATCCAGCCAATATCAAAGACTACGAATATCTCCACGAATGTGGCGCCGACTTCGTCACTGTTTTCCAGGAAACCTACAACCCTGAGAAATATGCCGAAGTCCATCTCCGCGGCAACAAGCGCAGCCTGCCATACCGTTTCTACGCGCAGGAACGCGCCCTCATGGGTGGTTTCCGCGGCGCTGGCTTTGGTGCGCTCCTGGGGCTTTCCGACGATTTCCGTAAGGACGCTTTCGCCACTGGCCTGCACATCGAGCTCACTCAGCAGAAATTCCCTGAAGCCGACCTCGCGATCAGCGTGCCACGCATCCGTCCGTTTGTAAACGAAGAAGAATCCGATGCCCGCGAACACATCACCGACGCTGTGCACGAAACGCAGCTCCTGCAGATCATGTGCGCGCAGCGCATCTATCATCCACAGATCAGCATGACCATCTCCACCCGCGAGCGCCAGGGATTCCGCGACGCCGCTGTGGACATCTGCGCCACTAAAATCTCTGCCGGCGTTCACACCGATGTTGGCGGCCATACCGAGGACGAGACGCAGACCGACGCTCAGTTCGATATTTCCGATCCACGCAGCGTCGACGAAGTGCATCAGGCCCTGCTCGAAAAGGGCCTGCAACCTGTCTACACCGACTACATCCACGTCGGCTGATCGCAATGAAACTCATCTACGTCACCGAACGACGTCGCATCCAGGGCGACGCCCACGACTATCTATCGCGGCTGGTCGCCGGTCGTCCTGACGCCCTGCTCATCCGCGAAAAAGATCTTTCTCCCGAGGAGCTCATCCACTTTGCAGCCCCTCTCGTGCCAATCGCAGAGCGCTGTGGCGTGCCGTTGATCCTACGCGGCAGCGCGGAAGAGGCGCGCCAGCTCGGCATTTCTCGCCTGCAACTTTCTTTCGCAGAAGCGATCGCCGCGCCCCTGCCGCAGGATTTTGACAGCATCGGCGTCTCCGTGCACAGTCTCGAAGAAGCCCTCGCAGCGCAAAAACTCGGCGCCGACACCGTCACCTACGGCCACATTTTCACATCACCGTGCAAGCCAGGGCTTCCACCACGAGGCACCGCCGCACTTGATGAAATCGTTCGCGCCTGTACCATTCCTGTCTATGCCATCGGCGGCATCACTGCAGACACCCTGCCCTTCTTACTCCCAATCCATCCGGCAGCCGCCTGTCTCATGAGCGCCAGCATGACGGATCCCGAACCGGAGACCCTCACCACACGTCTCCGCCGCATTCTCGAACGATCATAAACAGAAACACCTCGACGACCGATTCACCACTCGGTCGTTGAGGTGTTTTTTTGTTTACACACTGAAAAAGCGCCCTCGCAATGCGAGAGCGCCTCGTAGCACTTATCTTAACGTGTTAGGATTATTTGCAGAACTGTTCGTCAGCCCAGGTCAGAACTTCGTCGAGGATCTTCATAGCTTCGCGGAGTTCTTCTTCGGTGATGATCAGTGGAGGGCAAACCTGGACAACGTTGTCACGGCCATAGGTGTAGAAGCCGAGTTCTTTGCACTTAGCGATGACAGAAGCCTGGTTAGGGTTGCCAAGACCGTATTCGTCGATTGGTTCCTTGGTTTCTTTGTTCTTTACGAGATCGATAGCGGAGAACAGACCAATGTAACGAACGTCACCAACGCAAGCGTGTTTTTCTTTCATTTCTTCGAGGATTTCGCCGAGGACTTTGCCCTGCTTCTTAACGTTTTCGAGAACGTTGTGATCTTCGAAGTAATCCATGGAAGCATAACCAGCTGCGCAAGCGAGTGGATGACCCTGGTAGGTCAGGCCGCAGCCGAGAACGTTTTCGTCGAAGTGGCTAGCAACCTTTTCGTCCATGATAACGCCGCCGAGCTGTACATAACCGGAGTTAACGCCCTTCGCGAAGGTGATCATGTCAGGGGATACGCCCCAGTTCTGGATAGCGAACCATTCGCCGGTACGACCGAAACCAGCCATAACTTCGTCGCAGATCATGAGAATGCCATACTTGTCGCAGAGAGCGCGAACGCCAGCGAGATAACCTTCTGGATAGATGATGACGCCGTTAGCACCAACAACGGTTTCAAGGATGATGGCAGCGATCTTGTCGTGGCCTTCAGCGATGATGGTCTTTTCGAGCATCTGGAGATAGTATTTGGTTTCATCGGCTTCGCTTGCGAAGTTGATTTCTTCACGATATGGGAATGGGCCGAAGAAGTGGATAACGCCAGGAGCGTTACCACCGATTTCAGCGGAGAAACGACGGCCGTCACCGGAGACGTTACCAGCGGTGATGGTAGCACCATGGTAGGAACGATACATGGACAGAACTTTGCCCTTACCGGTAGCAAGACGTGCCATCTTGATGGCGTTTTCGTTAGAGTCAGCACCACCGTTGCAGAAGAATACGCGGGTCATACCTTCTGGAGCCTTTTCAACGATTCTCTTAGCGAGAGCAGCACGGATGCCTACGGACTGACCAGGAGCAATGAAGCAGAGGGTTTCAGCCTGTTCTTTGATGGCATCGATGATGTACTGGTTGTGATGACCAAGGTTCATGTTAACGAGCTGGGAGCTCATGTCGTAATATTTCTTGCCGTTGTAATCCCAGAAGTAGATGCCTTCAGATTTTTCGACAGGAATGATCTTGGTCAGTTTTTTCTGAGCGGACCAGGAATGCATGTTATATTTGTGGTCCATTTCGAGAACTTCTTCACGAGTAAAGGTAGGCAGTTTGTAAGCCATTAGAAATTACTTCCTTTCAGATAAGTGGATTATTATGAGGATTTTGCTTCGAGTAAACGATTTGCACAGCGTTCTTCAAAAGCCCTTCGCTTCTGGAATAAGCAAAGAACTCAAAGCCGATCTTGCAGCCGAAAGAACACATGATGCAAGGATCGTTCGTGCAAAACATATACGCATCATCTTCAGCCATAGCGAAAAGCACATGCGCATCACGCTCTGGTTTGATCATTTTGATCTGACCACCCATCACCGAGCGCACATAGATCCATTCGATGTCGTGATTTCCGGCTTCAGCGCCTTCTACCCAAACATCAAACGCATGGTTGTCTTTACCACCGATGATGGAATAACGGATCGTGTATTTTTCGCTTTCACCAGGCAGCTTTGGCACTACCTCTTTCCAGTCCTCGCCCAAAGAATTGGCAAGCGTGCCATCTCCGAGCACATCCCAAACAAGATGTCCATCCGCCTTGTTCTGATACATGACCGGGATCGGAGAAAATGGCTTTGGAATACTGGTACATTTGCTGCGGGTGATGCTTTCTTTTTTACGTGCGGTCTTCAAGTGTCACGCCTCCATTTTTACAAAATAAGCGGCCACCATATTCACGCCTTGTAAATATGGTGGCCGAAAGACGTCACCCTATAGGCCTGACGCTATATATACTTGGTAAAATCAACGAGAATTAGTCGTTGAAGTGCTTAGCATCGAGATGTTCGTATCTTGGCAAGAAACGAGTTGGGAGATGCAGAGCGTCTTTACGGAATGGAGGAGCAAGCTTGGTGCCGTCGACACGTGCTTCGACAACAACTGGCTTGGTCATGGAGATTTCGAAAGCTTTTTCGAAGGTTGGCTGGATGTCTTCAACCTTATCGAGGTAGAAGCCTTCAGCGCCCATTACGCGAGCGAGTTCAGCCCAAGATGGAGCCTGGATGTCGCAGCCAACGAAACGGTTGTTGTAGAAGTCAACCTGGTTCTTCTTTTCTGCGCACCATGCATTGTTACGGAATACAACTGCGAGGACAGGGAGATTTTCCTGAACAGCGGTCATGATTTCGTAGAAGGACATACCCCAAGCACCGTCACCAGCGAGGGACATAACGTGATGATCTGGGCAGCCGAGCTTAGCACCGAGTGCAGCCTGGAGAGCGAAACCAGTGTTACCATTGGTCAAGCATGCAACATGGAGACGTGGAGCATTGAACTTCAGGTAGCTGTTAGCGGTAGAAGAAACGTTACCAATGTCGGTGGTTACGATGCAATCTTCAGGTTTAACTTTGCACATTTCGAAGAGCAGACGACGTGGATGGATGGTACCTTCTTCAGGTTCTTCCATAGCGAGTTCTTCAATTTCAGCTTCCCAAGCGTCTCTCTTAGCTTTGATGTCAGCCATGCGAGCTTCGTCAACTGGACGATCGCCAGCTTCTTTCAGCAGAGCGAGGAGACCTTCAGCGGTAACGCGAGCGTCGCCTACGATACCAACTTCAACTGGATGGGTACGTGCGATCTGGTTAGCGTTAACGTCGATCTGAACGATCTTCTGGGAACCATCCTGCAGGAAGTACTTGATGTCGTACTGTGGCAGGGTACCGAAGTAGGACAGACGGCAACCGATAGCGATGATTACGTCAGCTTCCTTGATGCTGTACATAGCAGCCTTGGAACCCATGTAACCGATAGGCCCTACCCAATGTGGGTCGCTGTAACGGAAAGCGTCGTTGTGGAGGTAAGAAGTAGCAACTGGGCAGCTGAGGTATTCAGCGATTTCAGCAACTACGTCTACAGCGTCGGAGTCAACAACGCCACGGCCGTTGATGATAACAGGCTTCTTAGCAGCGAGGATAACTTCAGCAGCCTTCTTCAGGGATTCTGCATCTGGAATCAGACCAGAGGTAGAACGATACTGTTCTGGAGGGAGGATGAAGTCGTTAACTTCGCCATAGAAGTAGTCACGTGGAACATCGAGGTAAACAGGACCACGTTCTGCATACATGGTGCGGAATGCGGTACGTACGCAGTCAGCAGCACGGCTTGGATGAGGGATCTGGAAAGCCTTCTTGGTGATAGGCTTGAAGATAGGAACCTGATCTACTTCCTGGAAACCGTCCCAACCAACAGAAGCGGAACCAGCGGAAGGACCGATGATCAGCACTGGGCTGTGAGCCTGATAAGCGGTAGCAACGGAAGTAACGAGGTTGGTGATACCAGGGCCGTTCTGACCGGTGCAGACACCAACTTTACCGGTTACACGGTTGTAAGCGTCCATCATGTGGCCAGCGGTGTGTTCGTCGCGGCAAGCGATGAAACGAATGCCGGCAGCTGGGAATAAGTCGAGCATGTCCATGAAAGCGGAACCTACGATACCTGCGCAGTATTCAACGCCTTCCATTCTGAGCTGTTCAACAATAGCTTCACTAGGGGTCATTTTCTGTTTTTCTGCCATTATATTGCCTCCTTAAAAATTTAACGTTTCACCATCTCGCGATGGTGCCAACATTGTTTAACAATAAAACATACAAAAAACATTGATGATGTCGTTGCCGTTCCGAAGTTCACTAGCAACTTAGTACACTATTAAGATAGCACACTATTTTTGCATTGACAAGACTTATCCCAGGAATAGATGCGCCTGTCCGTCTGTAAAAGACAGAAAAATAGGTTGCATTTATCGTATTTATGTCACATGTCGCTAAACTGTATTTTTCCACTTATCGTCAACCCGCCATTTTAAGGGATTGTTTTATTCAATTTCGTCATTCGACAAAAATCCAGCACATTTATTGCAAGTCCTATATGCAACACTTTTTCTCTTGCAGTTAATCTCCACGGGCTATTTTTGTCCACAAATCACGCACATATTATATTTCACAAGTACTCAAAACCCACTTGGTTTACGGAGTCAATCCCTATACCCGCCCCTTTCACCACCATCAAACGCTACATATAGTAGCCTCAACGCCGCCACCCTTCCAAGCACAGACTGCAACCAAACAAGCTTGCAACACCTTTTTCAAGCATTGCAAGCCTTCATTTTCATCGAAGTCTTTCCCGCAGCCGCCAGAATTTGATGCCCATACGGATGAAAATATAAATGTACATCAGGAAAAGCACCCAGTATAAAGCCGTTAATACGAGACTTCCACCAATCAACCCCGTCGCGATGTACGGAATGACGATCAACAGGAACACCACCAGAATCGGAATCATACGCCCATTCCATACACGCTTTACCATCTCAAGCCGAGACGCATCGTCACAAAATATCCCTTCCTCGTGCTCCTGCATCTCCGCTGCCGGTTTGCGAAAATAGCTGTATCCCGCAAAATCCTGGATATATTCCCAGCCGGAATCCGCAAACATCTGCCGATATGCCTCGCTGTCCTTATGCGAGGCCTCATTGTAATCCAGCTGATAGATTACATCCTCTGGTTCACAGCGCGCGAACGTATAAACAATACCGCCGCTTACCAATTTCCAGCCCTGTTGATGCATTTTTCTCAGATAAAATTCCTCTTCTTCCCAATCTGCTACAGAGAAAAACTTAAGCGTTCGCTTCGTTGTTTTCATGATCTCTCACCTCCAACATATTTTTATATAATCGCTCGATACGCCCCATCTCCAAATCCAATACCTCACGACCAAGATCCGTAATTACATAGATCTTACGTTTTTGTTCCTCACGCACAAATCGGATCAAGCCATCCTTCTCCATCTTCGACAAACTACCATAAAGCGTTCCCGGCGTGATCACCACTGCCCCCTTCGTCAAGACTTCCACTTCCTTCACAATATGATAGCCATGCGCTTCTTTGCGCAAACAAAGCAAAATATAAAACCCCGTCTCCGTCATCGGCACATACACCTTTTTGATATGCGGGTCCATGAGCATACCCCCTTTCGAAAAAATACATCGCACTGCAATATATCTCACCTCAAGTATAGCACTGCGATGTAACGCACGTCAATACATATTATTCTTGAAATCAAAATAGCGCACAAAAAAACCACCCTGCACAAGCAAGGTGGTCAGCTTGTCGAAAAAGGTCGCCTTTTGGCGGCCTTTTTCTCGTCATATCACCCC